>OJFP01001048.1_pt1 | contig 15433 bp, 10 predicted proteins | sample 1594141 | NCBI WGS metagenome assembly OJFP01 (sample SAMN05416843, study PRJEB24817) | seawater metagenome | isolation source: Sea water | place: Canada:Atlantic | collected 2013-07
TTTCAGTAAATAACGCTTACTGTAGCTATACAGGTGAAACTAGAGAACAAGCCCTTGCAAGCTACCTACATTTCCATTTGTATCCCGATGCGTTTACAGAAGAGATTAAAAAGACCCTGAAAACGAAAGGTAATTGGTCGGGTGAAGTAGAATCAGTTCGCGTTAATGGTGAACGTTATGAAATGGAACTAAACATAGATGCAGTGCACGATGACGACGGAAAGATAAGTCACTTCGTGGGTGTATTTAGTGATATCACCTCACGTAAGAGTACCGAAAAAGAATTACTTAAGCTGGCTAATATTGACCCGCTAACTGAACTACCTAACCGCTCTTTCTACCAAGCAAGCCATCAAAATTTAGTCCGTAAAGGCGCGCCTCACACGTTGCTGTGTTTGGACATGGACAACTTCAAGAAGATAAATGACTCGCTAGGCCACCAAACTGGCGACATTTTAATTAAACAAATTGCCAAACGCCTACAACGTATCACGGGTAAAAATGCGACTTGTTACCGTCTTGGTGGCGATGAGTTCAGTGTCTTAATGGAAGATAGTGCAGATATTCATACTGTCACCCATTACGCGCAAAACTTACTAGACACCCTCGCTCGCCCTTTCATTATCAATAAGCAAGAGTTTGTGTTGGGCGCGAGCCTAGGGATAGCCTTCTTCCCTGACGATGGCAATACGCCACAAGAAATGCTAAAAAATGCCGACACAGCCATGTACTTTGCAAAAAATAATGGTGGTAATAGCTATCAATTCTTCAGCGGTGAAATGAACCAAAATGCGGTTCGTCAGTTGCAAATCGAAAACTTAATTCGCCAAGGTATTAAAGACGACTTATTTACGGTTTACTACCAACCGAAAGTTGATATCGCCTCTGGCAAACTGGTGAGTATGGAAGCGTTAGTGCGCTTTGAACACCCGCAGAAAGGCATAGTGAGTCCTGGGCAATTTATTCCCCTAGCTGAGCAAACAGGTCAGATCATCGAAATTGGTGAACAGGTATTACGTAAAGCCTGTATAGATACCAAACGCTGGGTCTCTCAAGGCTTATTTACCGGCCGAGTAGCCGTAAATATCTCTGTTAAACAATTCGAACTTCCAGATTTAGACGACAGAATTAACCGCATTTTAAGCGAAGTAGGCCTTTCTCCACTGCACTTAGAATGTGAAATTACCGAAGGGACCTTAATGGAAGACCCTGAAAATGGTCTTCGGATGATGAGCCGATTGAGAGAGCGTGGCATACACCTTGCCCTTGATGATTTTGGTACTGGGTACTCTTCCTTGGCCTATCTGAAGCGATTCCCACTCAATACGCTTAAAATAGATAAAGCCTTTATTGACGATATCGCTAAAAGTAGCGTAGACCGTCATATGGCAGCGGCAATAATTAATATCGCCCACAACCTAGGTTTAAAAGTAGTGGCTGAAGGGGTTGAGGAAGAAGAGCAATTAAATATCTTGCGTCGCTATGATTGCGAGATGTTGCAAGGCTTTTTATATAGCCGCCCCCTTAACGCAGAGCGTTTTGAAAAATTACTGACTGAAAATCAAAAACTTCACAACCTGCTTGGCCATTCAAATATCTGACTATTTTTTGGCGCTTACTACTTTTGACTAATCCAAGTGTCAAAAAATGCACCAAAACCAAATTAAATCGATACATATCAACAACTTAAAAAGTTGGCACATCTCTCGCTATATCTTCTGTAACCGGTAAACATCCTTTCTATCGGTTTTGTTTGTTCGTTCTTAAAATAAAAAAATCAGAGGAATATTAAAATGTTAAAAGAGTATGCTGTTGCATTAGTACTATCTACCGCTACCCCTGTTGCTGCTGATAAGCAAGAAGGCGCTAAACAAGCCCCTGAGCAGCAAAAAGAGTCTGTTACTCAACCTCAAAGCTACCGCCCTAAAACCGGCAATGGCTACGGTGTAGGCTTATAATAGCCTTCAAGAATTCCAAAAAAGAGAGTATAGACTCTCTTTTTTTATGTCTGCAATTTAGCTGTGCACTAAATGTATAGCCTCAATGAGAAATAGAGAGGGTTAACCCCTTTAACCACAACAGGGCTTCTACAGCCGTTCTATTGTCTTTCTTTAGTCTTTATCTAATCATTCTCTAACCGCTCTCTAGCCAATCCGTAGCCGTTTAAGCTTCTACCATCAAATTGTTAAATCCTACCGCTCTGCGCCAATGTATATGTCTGGCAATACCAAACATAGGGAATACAAAAGGCCCTATCACTAAAGCAAGCACTGCCCAATATTTGGCATTCATTCCCCACTTTACAGCCTCTACATAAAAGAAAGCACTGCTTAACAGGCTTATCGATATTAAAACAAACAAGACACTCTCCTACTTAGCTCACTCTTAAGGGAAATAAAAAAATCTTTTAAATATAACGCCAATATTTTGACTGGTATTTTTTTAAGCCGCAGAATTGTACTGATAATTGACTAGCAAACCAGCAAAATTACTTATTACACACAAAAAAGCCGGGAACCTTCATTTCAGGCTCCCGGCTTTTTATCTGTAGCTTACATGTTAGTAAAAGGTGCTATTATCTTCAGCCATTTTCACCAATACATCTGCAGGTGCGAATTTATCACCCACTGTGCTAGCGTAATGATTCAAACGCTCAACAACATGCTTAATTCCCAATGTGTCCATATAACGGAAAGGACCGCCTAGGAAAGGTGGGAATCCGATACCAAAGATAGCACCAATGTCGCCATCACGGGCATTGCGAATAACACTCTCGTCTAGACAGCGAGCGGCTTCATTAAGCATCATAAGCACGCAGCGTTCAGCCACTTCTTTTTCACTCAATTTAGTTGACGGTGTTAAACCCAGAAGTGAGTAGATACTTTCATCCACTTCTTTACCTGGCTTCTTGCCTTCGTAGCTGTAAAAACCTTTTTGGTTCTTTTTACCTTTACGACCATCAGCCAGTACTTTATCGAAAGCTGAAGGCGCCGTAAAACGCTCTCCAAAGGCCTCTACAAGGAAAGGAATGATCTTAGTACCAACATCAATGCCAACCTCATCAAGCAACTTCACAGGACCTACAGGGAAGCCAAACTTAACTAGGGACTTATCAATGTGCTCAATAGGCTCACCAGCAAGAATTAAGCTTGCCGCTTCATTCATGTAAGGTGCTAAAATGCGGTTAACGTAAAAGCCTGCGCCATCTTTAACAACGACGGGTGTCTTACCCTGCTTTTTCGCAAATTCAACAGTAGATGAAATAACCTGATCCGACGTAGTTTCATGAGCGATAACTTCGGCTAATGGCATTTTATCTACAGGTGAAAAGTAATGAAGACCAATCACGTTTTGAGGACGAGCTGCTTTGGCAGCAATTTGGGTAATTGGAATAGAAGAAGTGTTAGAGGCAAAGATGGTGTTCTCTTTGCAGTTTTCTTCAATATCCGCGACCATTTTTTGCTTAAGATCTAAATCTTCAAATACCGCTTCAACCACAATGTCGGTATCTTGGTAGCCGCTATAATCTAAGGTGCCAGTGATAAGCGACAGCTGCTTTTGCATTTCGCTACTACGCATGAAGCGCTTCTTCACTTTCTTATTTAAAATGTCGTAGCTGTATTTCATCGCGTTAGCAATGCCTTCAGGGCGAACATCTTTAATACGAACAGGCACGCCAGCTTTAGTAGAGGTTACAAACGCGATACCGCCGCCCATTAATCCGCCGCCGAGTACGCCAACCTTTTTCATCTTCTCTGGCGCTACGCCTTCAATACCGTTTTCTTTCTTCATATCGGTAGTCGCGAAGAAAATCTGACGCAATTGAAAAGATTCTGGTGTCATCACCAACTTTCCGAATGCTTCAGCTTCGGCTTTAAGGCCCGCTTCAATGCCATCACGCATGCCAGTTTCGATGACATCAATGATGTAACCTGGCGCAGGATAGTTACCTTTCGTTTTTGCAAACGTTGCTTCGCGGGCCTTTTTGAACATCATACCGCGGCCTGGGCCGGTATTTTCAAGCATTTTGTCCATTACGCTTTTTTGCGGCGCTTCACGCTCAGGCTTACGCTTAAGGGCGAACTGCTCTGCCACTTTTAGTAACACGCTATGCGGTACTACATCATCAACAATGCCGTACTTTTTAGCTTGCTTGGCGCGCGCTGGCGCACCAGTAAGCATCATTTTCATGGCTTGCTGTATACCAATCAAACGAGGTAATCGCTGCGTTCCACCACTACCTGGCAATAGACCAAGTTGAACTTCAGGCAAACCTACCTGAGTGCTCGGTGAATCGGTACAAATTCGATAGTGACATGCTAGGGCAAGCTCTAGACCACCGCCCAATGCTGGGCCATTTATGGCTGCAACAAAAGTTGCTTTCATGCGTTCAATACGGTCAAAAATAGCTTGGCCGCCAGCCGCGATGGTGGTGGCATCTTCTGCAGTATTACACGCTGCCAACATACTTATATCGGCACCGGCTACAAACGAATTTGCTTTACCACTTACCAGCACTACACCTTTAATACTGGTATCAGCATCAATGTCATCCAGCATGGCAGATATTTCATCGCCAAAAGCGGCTTTTAGCGTATTCATAGACTCACCAGGTACATCCATGGTGAGTATGGCAACGCCATTGTCTTGCTTGGTTAACGTAAAGGCACCAGATGTTGCTTGAACGTCATTTGTCATTGTTGTGTCCTGACTCATATTATTCTGTCTCCACAATCATAGCTGCACCTAAACCACCCGCTGCACAAGCGGTTAGTAGACCAGTACCACCACCGCGACGGTTAAGTTCGTTAAGCATTTGGGTAATCATTCGCGTGCCTGTTGCCGCAAACGGGTGACCGTAAGCAATAGAACTTCCCATAACGTTAAATTTGTCCATGTCGATTTCACCGGTAGCTTTTGCACGACCAAGTTTTTCTTGGGCAAATTTATCGCTGGCGAACATTTTTACGTTCGAAAGTGTCTGTGCGGCAAAAGCTTCATGCATTTCGATAAGCGTAATATCGTTTAATGTCATGCCTGCGCGATCTAGCGCAATTGGCGTGGCGTAAGATGGCCCCATCAGCATGTCTTCCCATACATCAATGGCTGAGAAGGCATAACTCTTAAGGTAACCTAATGGCTTATAACCCAATTCTTTAGCACGGCTTTCCGTCATCATAATAACGGCTGAAGCACCATCAGTTAGCGGAGTAGCGTTCGCTGCCGTTACTGTACCGTATTTTTTATCAAAAACAGGGCGAAGCTTGGCATAGCCTTCAAGCTTAGAATCGAAACGTACGTTGTTATCGCGAGATAACGCGCCTTTATACGGTTCTGCGTAAGCGGTCATTACTTCACTGTCTAACTTACCCTCTTCCCAGCTTTGCGCGGCAAAACTGTGTGAACGATGCGCAAGTGCGTCTTGTTCTTCACGTGAGATATGGTGGGATTTCGCCATTTGCTCAGCCGTTTGTCCCATAGACAAACCTGTTGAGTATTCTGCAACCGCTGGCGGCACAGGCGCTAAATCTTTAAGGCCTAAACGCTTAAAGATATTAAACTTCTGACCCAAAGTTTTGGTTTTTTGAAGATCGACCAATGCGCGCGCTAGGTTTTTAGATACACCAATTGGCGATACAGACGTAGAGTCAGCACCACCAGCAATACCTACCTGAACGTGGCCAGCCATCATACTTTCGGCAATATTAACGGTAGACTGGAAGCTGGTTGCACATGCACGAGAGACGCTGTAAGCATCAGTATGCACATTCATGCCAGTACCCAATACGATTTCACGGGCGATATTCGGCGCTTCAGGCATTTGAACAACCTGACCATAGACAACCTGATCAACCCATTCTTTTTGAATGCCATGGCGAACGAGCAGTTCGTTTACGACCATTTTACCTAAATCGACAGCGGGAACACCGTGGAAGTATGTCGCCATTTTTGCAAACGGAGTACGTAACCCCGCCACAATGGCGATACGATCACCCTCGCGGGTAGTAACAGATTGTCTTGTTGACATAATGCACCTAAATTAAGGACCACGGGAAATAAGTGGTCTGACCTGTAATAAACCCAATTTTTACAAACAATGAACAAAATAGCAAATTATCAACGTTCACGGACAGTTTTCAGCCTATTTGTGTCGAATAATCGTCGCCTATCTGAAAATTAGATGTTTTTAACGACTTGAACTAGACGACAAGGGAACCATATAAGAAAAACATAGTCTGTTTTATGCCAATTTATCTACTCGTAACATACATTTGGGCGAGTTAATTGGTTTACTTTTCCTGATAACTAGAATTTCAACGGAATAATTGCATTATGGCAGCGGAACAATTTCAGCAACTGCAGAAGTATTTAGATCAGCAAATCATTGGTCAAAGTGCACTTACCAAAAGCCTCCTTATTGCGCTTTTAGCTGATGGGCACCTTTTAGTAGAAGGGCCTCCAGGTCTGGCAAAAACCAGAGCAATTAACGCGCTTGCTAATGGTATCGACGGTGACTTTCATCGCGTTCAGTTTACCCCTGATTTACTGCCTGCTGATTTAACCGGCACTGATATTTATCGCCCTGAAACCGGTGAATTTGTTTTTCAAAAAGGCCCCCTATTTCACAACTTAGTATTGGCCGATGAAATTAACCGTGCTCCAGCTAAAGTACAATCGGCACTGTTGGAAGCCATGGCTGAGCGCCAAATAACGGTAGGCAGCAAGACCTACCCGCTTCCTCCTTTATTCTTGGTAATGGCGACACAGAACCCTCTAGAACAAGAAGGGACTTACCCATTACCTGAAGCGCAGCTCGATCGCTTTTTGATGCACGTCGATATTGATTATCCAGATGCCGAAACAGAGTTAGAGATTTTGCGATTGACCCGTGGTGAAGCATTATCAGTACCGCCAGTAACGCCGCCTAAATTAACCCAGCAAGATATCTTCTCTTCACGTAAAGAGGCGCTAGCACTACATATGGCGCCCGAACTTGAGCAGTATTTAGTGCAATTGGTGATGGCGACCAGACAGCCCGCTAAATTTGACGCCAACCTTACCGAATGGATTGCGATGGGTACTAGCCCTCGTGCCACCATTAGTTTAGACAGATGCGCACGCGCACATGCGTGGTTAAGTGGCAGAGATTTCGTTGGCCCTGATGATATTCAAGCGGTGGTACATAACGTACTTCGCCATCGCATTATTTTGTCTTATCACGCAGAAGCACAAGGCATTACTATGAATGATGTGCTTAACCAAATTGTTGCTACCGTAGCTGTTCCATAAACGATGAGTGATGTTCATTCGCAGTTAGCGTTACTGCAAACCAACGGGGTTAATTTGTCTACTGCTGAACTATTGCGGTATCAGCAGTTGGCAAAATTATTTAGTCTTGCGCCCAAGCGCTCGCCTCAAGCTCGCCTTGCCGGTAGCTATTTGACCAAACATAAAGGTCGAGGCATGGAGTTTGATGAAGCTAGACATTACCAACCAGGTGACGACATTCGAGCAATCGACTGGCGAGTTACCGCCCGTACCGGTAAAACCCACACCAAAATATATCGTGAAGAGCGAGAACGCCCTGTATTTTTGTTTTGCGACTTCTCGCCATCAATGATGTTTGGCACACGATTACTGACTAAATCTATGCAGGTTGCCCACATCTGTTCGTTGATAAGTTGGTCTGCGGCAGCCCATGGCGATAAAGTAGGTGCCTTGTTATTTAACCAAAGCCAGCATAAAGAAGTGAAGCCCCTTGCTCGAAAACGAGCTGTTTTGCACATTTGCCACGAATTGATGGATTTACATGCTACTAGCCATGAGCAAGTAGCGAGTAATGAGGCTGATGTCCAAGCCTTTGCCGATGCGTGTGCTCGACTTCGTCGTTTAGCTCGCCCCGGTAGCCTGGTATATCTACTGTCTGATTTTCAGCATTTAGGCAGTGCAGCACAGCAGCATTTAAGTCAGCTTTCACGTCATTGTGAAGTGAGAGCAATTATTGTCGACGATCCTATTGAGCATACACTGCCTCAAACTCGCTCCATTCAACGGGTAAGCGTTTCCGATGGCATTAACCAACAACGATGGCTATTAGGTGACAGAAAAGAAGAAGATACCTATCAACGTTGGCGTGAACAACAAAACAATGCAATGGAACAATCACTTAAACAAGCAAATATTTCTCGTTACCATATTTCTGCGGGACTGCCTCTTGATACCCAAATTCAAGGCATGCAACAGGAGCGCTTTTGATGCAATCAGCCCAAGGTATGCCGCAAACCGATCCTCTTGCACAGCTTAAAGATATACACGTTCCTGACAATGTAGACATCTGGCCTCTGGACTGGGGCTGGTGGTGCTTAATTGCGTTATTTTTAGCAGGTGCTATAAGCCTCATTGTTTATCTTGTCAAAAAGCATAAATTCAACAAGCCTCGTCGCGATGCACTAAAACTGCTTGGAAGTATCTCATCTTCAGATGAAAACTGGCCTATGCAAATCAATAGTGTACTAAAACGTACCGCCGTGACCTATTTCAAACCACAAGAAGTAGCAGGGCTTTATGGGAACAGTTGGCATGATTTTCTATTGAATACGCTGCCAGAAAGACGCAAAAATACTATGAGCGACTCACTATCAACGCTGCATTCGCAGCAGTACGCGCCCAAATGTGATAACAAGCATTTTAACGAATGTAGTAAAGCAGCAATTGCGTGGGTGAAACACTTTAACGTCACCTCGCCTTCGAATAATAAGAGATTGCGCGCTTCACAACAGCCATCATCGTTCGAACAGCCAAAAGTTCGGGAGGCAACCCATGCTTGAGTTCGCATGGTGGTGGGCTTTGTTCCTACTTCCCCTTCCTATACTGGTTCGATATTTAGTGCCCGCGAAACCCCAGCACGTAATGGCTGCCTTACAAGTCCCTGCGTTGAGACCGGGTATACAAGACACTCCCTCACCGCTTAAAAGCAGCAAAATCCCAGTGGTTATTGCATCGCTAATTTGGCTCTGCGTGGTAATTGCAGCGGCACGCCCTCAATGGTTGGGAGAGCCCATTAGCATTCCGAGTGAAGGCAGAGAGATGATGTTGGCGGTAGATTTATCCGGCAGTATGAAAATTGACGACATGGAGTTAAATGGCAGGCAAGTGAATCGACTGACCATGACAAAGTCTGTGCTGTACGATTTTATCCAGCGCCGCGTGGGTGACCGTTTAGGCTTAATATTATTTGCCGATACTGCCTACCTTCAAGCGCCACTCACTTATGACAGAGATACGGTTTCGACTTTACTTAGCGAATCTGTGATTGGTTTGGTGGGAGAGCAAACCGCTATTGGCGATGCTATTGGTTTGGCTGTTAAACGATTTGACGAAAAAGAAGAGTCAAACAATGTACTTATTTTGCTTACTGATGGACAAAATACCGCTGGTTTTATTACTCCTGAGCAAGCAAAAGAGCTGGCGGTAAATAAAAAAGTGAAGGTTTACACCATTGGCGTAGGCGCAGATAAAATGCTTATTCAAAGTTTCTTTGGTAGCCGACAGGTGAACCCCTCGCAGGAGTTAGATGAAGACATGCTTAGTGACCTTGCTACCTCTACAGGCGGGCAATACTTCCGCGCTAGAGATGTAAATGAATTAGAAGCCATTTACGCAAAGTTAGATGCATTAGAACCTATACAGGGTGAAGCACGCAAAATGCGACCGCTTACCGCTCTTTTCTACTTTCCATTGGCGGTAGCCTTAGCTTTATCTGCCTTATGGGCATTAGTAATAATTGGAAGTACATTGATTAAATCACTGTCACGCACACCTCTTTCATCAAGCGATAAAAAGGAAAGTGTGTAATGGAAGACTTTATTAACAATGTCCATTTTTTGCGACCCGAGTGGTTTATAGCACTTATTCCCGCGCTTATACTCTATATTGCTCTTAAGCGAAATACGTCGAAAAAGTCGGGTTGGCAGTCGGTTATACCCTCACATTTATATCAGCATATGGTGATAGGGAAATTTACGAAAGGGCAGAAGCCCCCATTCTGGCTGCTTGCATTAGGATGGTTGCTTGCCGTTGTTGCCTTAGCAGGGCCAACATGGGAGCGCCTCCCCCAACCGGTTTATCAACTTAAAATGGGCCATGTCATTGTAATGGATATGTCTCTGTCGATGCGTGCTACCGACATTACCCCAGATAGACTTACCCGTGCAAAATACAAAGCCATCGATCTTGTAAATCAAATAGGCGAAGGCGAAATGGGTTTAGTGGCTTATGCGGGAGACGCGTTTGTAGTGAGTCCACTCACTCAAGATGCAGCCAATATCTCTACCCTGCTTCCAAGTTTATCACCCGAAATCATGCCCGTTCCTGGTAGCGACCCTTTGTTAGGTATTGAAACCGCAGCTGAGTTATTAACGAACGCTGGCTACAGTAAAGGTATGATCTACTGGATAACCGATGGCATTGACTTTCGCCAGCAACAAGAACTACAAGAATACGTGGCCGAATTACCTTTCACCTTAAATGCGCTGGCGGTAGGAACAGATGACGGAGCACCTATCAGGCAGATAACAGGTGAATTACTTAAAGATAGAAGTGGCGCTATTGTGATCCCTAAACTTAATAGCAGTGCAGTCAATGCCGTTGTAAGAGCTAGCGGCGGTAAATTTAGTGAAATCACCACTAATGATGACGATATTACTTCACTCGCTTCCTTGTCGTTACTTGATAGAGACGGCGAATCTGAGGAAGATGCGAGTGATACCGAAGGCGACCAATGGCGCGAGTTTGGCCCCTATCTATTATTGGGTTTACTTCCCTTAATAGCATTTGGGTTTCGGCGAGGTTTAGTCTTTGCTGTTATAGCAGCCATCTACATGCCGATGAGCAGTGAATCTGTGATGGCGCAATCTGTCGCCCAAGAACCGCCGTCAGAGAATTCGACTTCCTCGTCAGTGTCGTGGTGGGAAAAACCTTTTTTAAATGCCAATCAAGAAGGGTTAGCAAACTACGCTGATAACGCATTTGATGAAGCCGCCTCTACTTTTGAAGACCCTGCGTGGCAAGGCGCGGCACATTACAAAGCCGGCGACTACGAACAGGCACTTGCCGCTTATCAACAACAAGGCGGTATTGAAGGTTTGTACAACCAAGGCAATGCATTGGCTCGTTTAGGCAAGCTAGATGAGGCCATCGCCAAATATGATGAAGTATTATCACTAGATGCTAACTATCAAGATGCTGCAGAAAATAAAGCGATATTGGAACAGTTGAAGCAGCAACAAGAAGAACAAGAACAGCAAAATCAAGAAAATCAGCAATCAAATGAGGGTGACAACCAACAAGATTCTGGCGAAGGTGAAAATCAAGAAGGTAGCGAAGATAGTAGCCAAGATAGCCAAAGTAATGATGGTTCAAACAGTGAAGACTCATCTGAAGAAAATAGCGAGCAGAACGCGGCTGATAATCAGAATGCTAGCGATGAAAATGATAGCCAAAATGATCCCCAATCTTCACAAAATGAAGGGGGTGAACAAGATAATAGTCAGAACCAAAATGAGTCGGACGCGCAAGATGGTGCCAACGGTGAAGAAAACGACAAAGAAGACTCAGGTACCCCACAAAATACTGGAAATGAAGAAGGTACAGATGAAACCCAGCAAGAAACCGATGCAGCCATGGCCCAAGCTGGTGAGATGACAGATGCTGAAAAAGAACAACAGCAACGTCTTGAAAATTTAATGCGCAGAGTACCAGATGACCCCGCGTTCTTATTAAAACGAAAAATGCAATTAGAAGCGCAGAAGCGCCAAAGACAACGCATGCCTTCAAATCGGAGTGATTGGTAGATGAAAGCAATTTTATTCACTACAACCCTTTTCTTACTTTTACGCAGCATGGTTGTGCTGGCAGATGTGACTTCGGTTGAAGCCACTATCGATAAAAATCCGGTTATGCTTGATGAGGCTATTCGGTTAACCGTTGTTGCAAATGGTGGCGCAGACCGTGAGTCTTTCGATAGCTCAATATTACTAAAAGACTTCGTTGTTGGTAGAACGTCGGTAAGCAGTCAAACATCTATTGTGAACTTCGACACCAAGAAAACCACTACCTGGACTACCACCTTGTTTCCGCGTAAAGAAGGTACCTTTACCATTCCGGCTATTAACATAGAAGGCAAACAATCTGCGCCTATGTCGGTGAGTGTTATTCCTGTTCAACAGTCTGATAATGTCGCGCGCGATTACTTTGTGACTACCGATATTGATTTAAAAGAAGCTTATTTAAACCAACAGCTTTTCTACACCATAAAACTGCATTTGGCGACGAATATTGAGCGCGGGAGTTTGCAATCACCCACCATGCAAAACGCCGAAATAAAGCAGTTAGGTGATGACAAACAATATACCGACATTGTAAATGGTAGACGTTACCAAATTATCGAACGCCAGTTTGCCATTGTGCCCCAAGCTTCAGGTGAATTTACCATTAGAGGGCCAGTTTTTACTGCAGAAGTGGCTGCCGCTAATACGAATCAACGTTTCGGGTTATTTAATAGAACTCAACAAGTTAACCGTGTTGGGCCCGATATTACGGTAAATATTAAACCGATCCCCGCGGGTATTGATTACCCCTGGTTGCCATCTGAAATGGCACGGGTTGATGAAGAATGGCCCCAAGGTGATGCCTTTGTAGTCGGCGAGCCGATTACTCGCGTGGTCACGCTTACGGCACTAGGTGTAGTGGAAGAACAGTTACCAGAAATACCAGAGTTTTATCCTCCCCACTTTAAGTTGTATCCAGATCAATCCTCTACTACCACGGTAGAAAAAGACAGTACGCTGATTGCACAACGTAAAAGCTCACTGGCGGTGATCCCAACTCAAGCAGGCAGCTTTGTATTACCGGAAGTCACTATTCCTTGGTTCAATACCTTAACCGAGCAGACAGAGTATGCGACTATCCCGGCCCGCACAGTCACCGTTCAGCCAGCCAACGTTCAACCAGATGCTGGTGCAACGTCACCTTCTATGCCTACACAGTCAGGTTTCGATAATCAATCGGCTAGTAATGCGTCCTCAATACCTGCTAATCAAGCTAGCCAAACTGAAAGTGATAGCGGGCTAAATAGTGAATCACAAAATTCAGTAGCCAATAATGGCGAAGCGCAAACTCCCCATTACTTAACTTGGCTATTTGCAGCCTTCTGGGTGATCACGGTTATCGCTTGGATAGCGACTTATCTAATGCAAAGAAAGCAAAAGCCAGATTATACGGCCACTTCCGCTAATACTTTTTCAGCAGCGAATTCAGGTGATGAAGCGGCGGCATTTAAGTCGTTAATGGCGTCAGTAAAAGCGAGTAATACATTGGCAATTGCACCAGCATTGCAAAGCTGGTTGAAGTGTTTATATCCCAATCAAAGAGGGTTTATAAATCCATCCGACCACGGTGCAACTAGTGAGATTCAGCCTCATTTAAATGCATTGCAGCAAACGCGGTTTAGTCAGTCGAAAGGCGATTGGAAACCAGAATCGATGCAAAGTGCGATTAAAAACGCCAGAGACACTTGGTTAAAAAACAAGAAGTCTGGTAAAAATACCTTAACTAATTTGTATCCCTCTACCTAGATACTGCGCGAAGGAAAGGCGCTTTACTTGGACTGCTAGGCACGAGTGGCTTATCAATAAGCATTAACTCGTGCTAGGGGTACGAATTTAAAGAGAAAGCTAAAAAATAGACGGTAGCAATACTACCGCGACCACCTAACCAGGAGAACTCATGAAAGCACCACTGTTATCGTTATCCCCCATTGCTATTGCAATGCTTGGGCTAATGGCTTGTTCACCCGCAACAGAAACGAGCCAAACCGCCAAGCAACCGGCCCCAGCAATAGAAACTGAAACTCAAACTGACTCCGCACGGGTTAATGCTTTTTTTGAGCGTACTTTCGAAGAAGACCTTAAAAGCTCGCCTATGTTTCAAAGCTATTTAGGCATTAAGTGGGACTACGACAAGTGGAATGATGTTTCTGAGGAGCAAAAAGAAAAGAACATTGCTAAGGCCAAAAACCGCCTTGAAACTATTGAAAGTTTCGATACGACTAAGCTGAACGAGCAAGAAAAATTAAGCCTTCGTTTGTATAAATTAGGTATTGAAAGAGATTTAGCTAACGACGAGTTTCGACATCATAGCTATGTCGTACACCAATTTCGTGCCGCGCATACTCAAGTCCCTAGTTTCCTTATCAATATACACAGCGTAAAAAGCAAAGAAGACGCCCAAGCTTATATAAGCCGTTTAGACAATGTGAGCGAGTATTTCAAACAAGTTATCGAGCAGATGAAGCTACGTGAGCAAGCTGGCGTATTTCCCCCTGCTTGGGCTTATGATCAGATGATTGCTGCATCACAGAACGTGGTGACAGGCGCCCCTTTTGATACCAGCGATACGCCTTCCACTATTTGGGAAGACTTTAATGCCAAGGTTGATAACCTTGAGCTTGATGATGTAGAGAAAACAACCTTGTTGGGTGAAGCAAAAGCTGCGCTAGTTACTTCTGTTATGCCGGCTTACAAAGACTTTATTCAAGAATTAGAACATCAAAAAACCATTACCCCTGAAGGTGATGGTGTATGGCGCTTGCCTGATGGCGATAAATGGTATCAGAACCGCTTAAACTGGTTTACTACCACTGATTTAACTGCCGATGAAGTGCATCAGATAGGCCTTGAGAACGTTGAGCGTATCCATACAGCTATGCGCGATATTATGAAAAAGGTGGAATTTGAAGGCACGTTGCAAGAATTCTTCGTATTTATGCGTGAAGATGAACAATTTTATCTTCCTGCCACTGAAGCCGGACGTCAGCAATATTTAGATGACGCAACGAAAGCCATTGACGATATGCGCGAAGCACTACCAGATTACTTTGGCATTCTTCCTAAAGCCCCTATGGTGGTTAAACGTGTTGAAGCGTTCCGTGAGCAATCAGCCGGTAAGGCGTTTTACCAAAGCCCTGCGCAAGATGGCAGCCGCCCTGGCACTTATTACGCAAACCTTTATGACATGAGCGCAATGCCAACCTATCAACTAGAAGCATTGGCGTACCATGAAGGTATTCCAGGTCACCATATGCAACGCGCAATAGCACAAGAGCTTGAGGGTGTGCCTCAGTTCCAAAAATTCTTAAGCTTTACGGCCTACACCGAAGGTTGGGGGCTTTATTCCGAAGAGCTTGCTAAAGATATGGGCTTCTACCAAGACCCTTACTCTGACTTTGGCCGCCTTGCGATGGAATTATGGCGTGCATGCCGACTGGTTGTTGATACCGGTATTCATGCCAAAAAGTGGAGTCGCGAAGAAGCGGTAACCTACTTAGTTGAAAATACGCCTAACCCACAATACGATGCACAAAAAGCGATTGAGC
>OJFP01001050.1_pt1 | contig 15416 bp, 18 predicted proteins | sample 1594141 | NCBI WGS metagenome assembly OJFP01 (sample SAMN05416843, study PRJEB24817) | seawater metagenome | isolation source: Sea water | place: Canada:Atlantic | collected 2013-07
GAGATGTAGAGAGGTCTCGTGGGCTCGGAGATGTGTATAAGAGACAGATCCAAGGCTTTAGCGACAGGGATTGGTACTAATGTCTCTTTTTTGGATATAGAGGTTTTAAACAAGCCTTCTGGGGCGCCTTATTTTAACACTGTAAAAAAAAATTTAAAAAAAACTACTTTCGAATTGAGCTTGTCAGATGACTATCCATGGGCTTTGGCTTTTGTTATAGCAATCAAGAAATGAATAAAAAAGAAATAATTGATAATATTAAAACTATTTTTGTAGCTTTAATTCTTGCTGTAATCATTAGGTCATTTCTATTACAGCCCTTCTTTATTCCCTCATCCTCTATGGAAAAAACTTTACTAGTAGGTGATAGGCTGTTTGTTACAAAATTTTCCTATGGATATAGCAGGCATTCTTTGCCTTTTAGTCCAAAAATATTTTCAAATAGAATTTTTTTTACATCACCAGAGCGTGGTGACATTATAGTTTTTAAGACTCCTGCAGATAATAGAACAGATTATATCAAAAGATTAATAGGATTACCGGGTGATACTGTACAATTAATAGATGGAAATTTATTTATTAATCAAAAAAAAATTAATAAAAAATTTATAAAAACAGCTTCCGTATATTGTGGAGATCAGAAATTCACTGTTAGTGAGTTTAAAGAGTCTGTTTCAACCGATGTTAGTTATAGCATTTTTTATAGCACCAAGAATTCAATGACCAATACTGATTTGTACAAAATACCTAGTGATCACTATTTTTTCATGGGTGACAATCGTGATTGTTCAAAAGATAGTCGCTTCCTATCTAGTGTGGGCTATGTCCATAAAGATAATTTAGTTGGAAAAGCACAATTTTTATTTTTTTCTAATGACAGTGAAATAGGAAATTTATTCACACCATGGTTTTGGCATAAATCAATTAGATTTGAAAGATTGTTTAAAAAATTAAATTAATGGATAAAAACTATTTAACGAAAGTAGAAAAAATTTTAAACATAAAATTTAAAAACACAAATTTTTTAGAAAAGGCCTTAACTCACAAAAGCATTACCAAAATATCTGTTTCTAACAATGAACGATTAGAGTTTATAGGCGACCGTGTATTAGGCTTGGTAATAGCCACAAAATTATCAAGTTTATATCCAGAAGATGTAGAAGGATCTTTGGATAAAAAATTAGCATCATTGGTTAACAAAGACACTTGTTCACAAATAATAGAAAAATTAAATTTGGGAAAATATATCTTGCTTAGCTCCTCTCAACAAAAAAATAAAATTGGTCACAAAAAAATATACGGAGACTTGTGTGAAAGCCTAATAGGTGCTGTTTATTTAGATAAGGGATTTTCCGAAGCTAGTAAGTTCGTTTTATCTCTGTGGAGGGAAAATTTAAAAAGATCTACTATTGTTGAAGTCGATTCAAAAACTCAACTACAAGAATATTCTTTAAAGTTTTTCAAGGCGTTACCAGTTTATAAAAACCTATCCAACAAAGGACCCTCGCACAAGCCTTCCTTTAGAATTTCAGTTAAAATAACTAATAGTAAATTATGTACAGGAGAGGGAACCTCTAAAAAAAAGGCTGAACAGTTAGCTGCTTCCAAATTGTTAAAAACTTTAAATTTATGATTAAAAAATCTGGTTTCGTTGCAATTTCAGGGCCGACGAATTCCGGGAAATCTACTTTATTGAACTCTATTTTTGAAAAAAAAGTTTCAATTGTCTCTCATAAAGTCCAAACTACATTAAAGTCCTTGGACGCTGTAAAAAATTACGGAGATACTCAAATTGTATTCATAGACACTCCCGGATATTACCAAAAAAAAAATGATGCAAATTTTATAAAAGATGTTCTTTCTAGCATAGAACGGTCAGATCTTTTGCTGATCATTTTGGACATTACTTCTAGATTTGAGTATTTGGAGCAAATTGAAAAAATAGTGAAGAATTATAAAAAGAAAAAATTTTTAATTATCAATAAGATTGATCTTGTAAACAATGAGTATGTCTTAGAAAAGTTATCTACAATTAGTTTTATTAAAAATTTTGATGAAGTCTTTTATTTGTCTGCTTTAAAAAATAAAAATATTAAAAAGCTTTTGGACCATGTGTCTAAATCATTACCAACTCAAGAATGGATTTATAAAAAAAACAATTCAACCAATATTTCAAAAGAAAACTTCTTGGCAGAAATTACCAGAGAAGGTATTTTGAAGTACCTTAACCAGGAAATTCCCTACCAGGTTAGCATTGAGACAGAGAAATTAGTAAAATCTCAAAATTATACTATTCATCAAAAGATTACAGTTTCTACAATCAGTCATAAAAAAATAATTCTAGGCAAAAATGGTAGTGCCATAAAATCTATTGGTGTTTATGCCAGGATTGAGATGGAAAAGGTGTTAAAGGCTAAATGTAATTTATTTTTAAAAGTAGTACTTAAAAAAAGATAATGAACTGGAAAGACATCGGTTACCTATTAAAAATATCTAATTACTCAGAAAACTCCTCAATCGCAACTTTTGTCACCTGTGAGCATGGACTTCACAAGGGAGTTATATATGGAGCCACATCTAAAAAGAAAAAAAACTATCTACAAATCGGGAATAAGTTTTCTTTAAACTGGAAGTCAAAATCAGAAGATGCTCTTGGGTATTATGACTTAGAGCTAAAAAATGCTGTTACAGCTAAATTTTTTGACGAGCCAATAAAGTTGAGTTTCATACAATCTCTTTCGGAGCTTTGCTGCAAAACTCTTGCTGAACGGTATGATTATTCAGAATTATTTGATTATACAGATTTCTTTATTAATAACATTTCAAAGGCTAACGCATTAAAATTATATATTTTGTGGGAAAAGGAGTTGCTAACAGCAATTGGTTTTGAACTAAATCCTGATAATAAAAATTTTAATTTCTACAAAAATAACTTGTCACAATGGATTTTAGAAATTGATAAGCAAAAGTTTTTATATCCTAACTTTTTAATTGACAGCAATAGTGTTTATGAAGATACAGATCTGTATGAGGGCTTGGTAATTAATAAATTTATTCTTAAACGTTTTGTATTTGAGCCAAACAGAATACGTTTCCCTGAAGTGAGAGAAAGAATTGAAAAGAAATTAAATGAAAAAAAATAAAGACAATATAACAGAAGAGCAGTTAAAAAATCAGTTTGCAAAAAAATATCTTGCATATGCCCTATCTACAATTACCCAAAGAGCTCTTCCTGATGTTCGTGATGGCCTTAAACCTGTTCACAGAAGACTAATTTATGCAATGCACTTATTGGATTTAACTTCCAAATCTAGTTTTAAGAAATCTGCTAGAGTAGTGGGGGACGTCATTGGAAAATTTCATCCTCATGGAGACCAGTCGGTTTATGATGCTCTTGTAAGATTGGCTCAAGACTTTTCTACTAAATATCCTCTTATAAACGGACAGGGTAATTTTGGTAATATCGATGGCGATAATGCTGCTGCAATGAGATACACAGAGACCAAATTAACCGAAGTATCTGAATTTTTGCTGAAAGATATAGGATCTGAAACTGTTAATTTTAGAAAAACGTACGATGGTGAATTAAGCGAGCCAACAGTTTTGCCTGCAGCATTCCCTAACTTATTGGCGAATGGATCATCTGGAATTGCCGTAGGAATGGCCACAAACATACCCCCTCACAATCTTGAAGAAATATGTTCATCAATTATTCACCTTAATAACCATAGAGACTGTTCTATTCGTGATTTGCTAAAAATACTAAAGGGACCAGATTTTCCGACAGGAGGTATATTAAATTTAGATCAAAAAGAAATGATCAAAACCTATACAACAGGACGAGGTTTTTTTGAGTTAAGAGCAAAATATAAAGTGGAAGACCTAAGCAAAGGTCAATATCAAGTATCGATTAGTCAAATTCCATACCAAGTAAACAAATCCAAACTTATTGAAAAAATTGCAGATCTAATAATCAATAAAAAAAACAAATTAATAGATAATGTAATAGATGAATCTGATGAGAATATCAGAGTTGTAATACGACCAAAAAATAGAAATATAGATCCCGTTGTTTTAATGAATAGTCTTTATCAGCAAACTGATCTTGAGATAAAATTTTTTCTTAATATGAACGTCCTGAATCACAAATTAGAACCGAAGGTCATGTCAATTAAAGAAATACTTTATAGTTTTTTAAAACACAGATATATAATTTTGGAAAAAAAATCAAAGTTTGCATTAAATAAAATCAATATAAGACTAGAAATTCTTAAAGGTTTTTTAATAGCATTTAAGAATCTTAATAACATTATTAAAATTATTCGAAATTCCAACAATCCAAAAGCTGAACTTGTAAAGAAATATAGATTTACAGAAAACCAAGTTAATGCAATTTTGGATATGAAATTAAGAAGCTTAAGAAAAATTGAAGAAAAAGAAATTAAAGAAGAAAACAGCAAGCTTCTTAATAAAAAAAAACTCCTAATGAAATTATTGTCATCTAAATCTCTTCAAAAAAAAGAGATCAATAAAGAAATGGAGGATCTAATACTTCAGTTTGGAAATAATTCAGCATATGGCTTGAGAAAAACTGTTATTGAAAAGTTTAATAGAATAGAATCTTCAGAATTAGATGAGGAATTAAAGTCAACCGATCCTATAACAGCAATTTTGTTAAAAACTGGATTTTTAAAAGCAAAAATTGGTTACTCAGTTTGCAAAACTAATGCCGATTTTTCTGAAAATGAGCACTTGTATGTTAATGGAAGAAAATCAGATAAATTTATATTCCTGTCTTCTTTTGGAAAATCATACACGTTAGATGGTGAGAATTTGGTTTTTGGTTCTCAAAAAGGAAAACCTTTTTCTTCTTACTTTTCTCTTAAAGAAAATGAAGAAATTGTTGATTCTTTCTTGTACAAAAATAATGAAAAAATTTTACTATGTTCAAGCAATGGCTACGGCTTCTTTATCAATTCTGACAATTTAATATCTAATAAAAAAAGTGGTAAAAAAGTATTTAACATTAAGAAAAATGATTTTTTGCATTCTTCTGTCCAAATACACAAAGACCAAAAGTACATTTTCCTATTAACTGAAAACAAAAAAGAAAATAGAGCTTCAGTTATCAGCATGAAGGATATTCCTACACAAGAAAAAGGGGTGGGTATTATTCTTTTTAAAGGAAAAAAAGTCAGTTTATTTGCTTTATCTACCGTGAGTGCAAAATTCGAAATGCTTGATAATTATACAACACCAGTAAAAAAATCACTGAATTTAAAAAAGTTTTTAATACCACGGACAAAAAATGGTAAAATTATTAAGTATAATTTATTTTTTTCTAGCTTATTTAGAGGTTACGAAAATAACTTTAAATTAATATCATGAACAAGCAAAACTTAAGAAAATGCCTCTCTCTCTTTGCAACAGGTGTGACATCTATAATTTCTTTTAAAAAATTAACCTACACAGGTATTACAGTTAACTCTTTCAGTTCCGTTTCTTTGAATCCACCCCTGGTTATGTGGTGTATTGATAAAAAGTCATCATCATTAAAATCATTTCTTTCTTTAAAAAATAATTATAAAATAATTTTTTTAGCAAATAGTCAGAAAGCAATTTCCAATAAACTAGCAGGATCAGACAATATTTTTGATAAAGTATTTTGTGATAAAATTGTAAAAAAATCCTTAGGATATCTCGACTGCGCTATATTCAAAAAATACGATGCAGGTGATCACTATATTATTGTCCATAGGGTTTTGAAATTTAAGATTTTTTCCAAAAAAAAACCTTTGGTTTTCTTTGACAGTAAATATAAAGATTAAATATCTATAAATTTTTCAACTATCTCGTTTGCAAAATAAGTAACAATTGCACTGGCCCCAGCTCTTTTGAATGACACCATTGTTTCATATATAGCATCATCACCCATAATTTTATTTTGAATTGCATGTTTTATCATAGAATATTCGCCAGACACATTGTAAGCAATCACAGGTATGTTGTATTTTTCTTTAACTTTTGAAATTATATCTAGATAAGCCAACCCAGGCTTGATCATTACCATGTCTGCACCTTCAGATATATCAAGCAACACTTCTCGCAAAGATTCATCAGAATTGTGAAAATCCATTTGATAATTTTTTTTATCAGTTTTCAATTTGGCACTACTTGAGATCGCGTTTCTAAAAGGTCCATAAAAATTTGAAGCAAATTTGGCAGCGTATGACAAAAGAATAGTGTTTGGAAAATTATTTTTTTCTAATGATTTTCGTATTTCTCCAATTCTTCCATCCATCATATCTGAAGGAGCAAGAATATCACATCCGGAGCTTGCTTGAATTAATGATTGTTCAATAAGTATTTTTACAGTTTCATCATTATCAATTACTTCATTTTTTATAACACCATCATGCCCATGCGATGTATAAGGATCAAGCGCAACGTCACAAATTATACCAACTTCATTTTTAAATTTTTTTTTAATTTCCCTAACAGCTTGGCACACTAAGTTATTTTCATTTAGAGCCTCAGAGCCAATTTCATCTTTTTTATCATTTTCAATTTCTGGAAATAGCGCAATCGCAGGAATTTTATTTTTAACTGCTTGGGTAACAATTTTTTCTAAATTATCTATGCTGTATTTATACACGTCTGGCATTGAAGAAATTTCTTCTTTTTTGTTTATTCCTTCTTTGATAAAAATGGGGAGTATTAAATCACTACTTGATATCACATTCTCCTTAACTACATTTCTTGACCACTTGTGCATTCTTGTTCTTCTGAGTCTTGTTAATGGATACATATGTGAATTTTTATTAGATGTTTTAGTTTCAATAGTAAGATTAATATATACCAAATATTGTAGTAAATTGATCTTTCTAGTATATATCTAGTCTTTAATGAAAAAAAAACATTCTTTTTTGACAAAAAACATAATTATAGCCTCTGATCACGCAGGGTTTGGGTTAAAAGAATTGATTAAAAAAAAATTAGAAAATTTGGGTCTTAATATTTTAGATCTTGGCGTTGATAATAAAAAAGTTTCGGTTGACTACCCAACTTACGCAAAAAAACTATCTAAAAAAATTAATTCTAAAAATATGGGTATTTTAATTTGCGGTTCTGGAATTGGAATGTCTATTGCTTCTAACCGATTTAAGAACGTTAGATCTGCCTTGGTTAACTCTTCCACCTTATCTAAACTCTCAAGAAAGCATAACAACGCCAATATTGTTTGTCTTGCAGCAAGGTTTGTGTCCAAAAAAGTGGCAATTCAATGTATTTTATCTTTTTTAACTACCAAATTTGAGGCTGGTAGACATTTACGAAGAGTCAAGTTACTTAGTTAATTATGTCAAAAAATAATTCTAGGATAAATAAATTTTTTAAATCAAGTGTAAAAGAATCTGACCCAGATTTGCATTCCTCTATTGTTAAAGAGCTTGATAGACAAAGATCTCACTTGGAGTTAATTGCATCAGAAAATATTGTATCTCAAGCTATACTAGATGTTCAAGGGTCAGTATTAACCAATAAATACGCAGAAGGTTATCCAGGAAAGAGATATTATGGCGGTTGTGAATTCGTTGATATTGCTGAGGACTTAGCTATTGAAAGAGTAACAAAATTATTTAATGTAAAATTTGCAAATGTTCAGCCACATTCTGGAGCTCAAGCGAATGGTGCTGTTTTTTTAGCCTTACTTAATCCAGGCGATACTATTTTAGGGATGGGTATTGATCAAGGTGGACACTTAACTCATGGAGCTCCTCCAGCACAATCTGGAAAATGGTTTAACGCAATTTCTTATGGAGTTACCAAAGAAACAGGCTTGATTGATTATAATTCTGTTTTGTCTTTAGCTAAAAAACATAAACCAAAATTAATTATTGCAGGTGGTAGCGCGTATTCAAGAATAATTGACTTTAAAAAATTTAGAGAAGCTGCTGATGAAGTTGGTGCTAAGTTATTGGTAGACATGGCTCACTTTTCTGGGCTCGTTGCCGGTCAAGTATATCCCAACCCATGTGATTTTGCAGATGTCGTAACTTCTACCACGCACAAAGTACTACGAGGACCAAGGGGCGGTATCATTTTGACTAACAGTGAAGAGCTTGCAAAAAAATTTAATTCAGCGGTATTTCCAGGTTTACAAGGTGGGCCTTTAATGCACGTTATCGCAGCTAAGGCTGTTTGTTTTAAAGAAGCTTTATCAGACGATTTTAAAATATACGCTAAAGATGTTGTTGAGAACGCCAGGATATTATCAAAAACACTTAGTGACTTGGGCCTAACTATTTTTTCTGGCGGTACAGACACACATTTAGTTTTGGTTGATTTGAGACCATTTGGTCTTACAGGAAAAGAGGCTGAAATATCATTAGGTAGGGCACATTTAACTTGCAATAAAAATGGAATACCCTTTGATGAGCAAAAACCTTGGATCACTTCCGGTATCCGATTAGGAACACCCGCCTGCACAACTAGAGGGCTTGGTCTAGCTGAATTTAAGTTAATTGGAGAATACATTAATGAAGTTTTGCAAGGACTTAAAAATAACAAAGATGACAACAGCGTTGTTGAAAAAGATGTTGCACAAAAAGTAAAAGATCTTTGTAACAACTTTCCAATTTATTAAAAATTATGATTTGCCCATTTTGTAAAGATAAAGACACCTCTGTAATTGATTCTAGAGCTACAGAAGATGGAACGGCCATTAGAAGAAGAAGAGTGAGCGCTTGTTGCAATCAAAGATTTACAACATTTGAAAGGGTTCAATTTAGAGAAATTACAATTATAAAAAAAAATGGTAGAAAGTCTCCTTTTGATAGAGATAAATTAACTCGTTCAGTGATGATTTCTTTAAGAAAAAGACCTGTTGATGCAGATACTATAGAAAAATTTGTTTCCAAAATTTATAGAAATTTAGAAGACTTGGGTCAAAATGAAGTTCTCTCAACAACTATAGGAAAGTTTGTGATGGATGGATTAAAAGAAATAGATCCAGTTGCTTACATAAGATTTGCTTCGGTTTATACAAATTTTAAGGAAGTGAAGGATTTTGAAGAATTTGTGGACAAATTGGATGTCCCTAAAAAAAAATAATTTTTATCAAAAATATTTTTCTGAGCTTGCTTTGAGCTTAGCAAGAATAAATAAATTTATAACAAAAGAGAATCCCTCAGTTGGATGTGTAGTTACAGATTTTAATAATAATATCTTATCTTCTGGTGTCACCTCTAAGAATGGAAGACCACACGCTGAAAATAACGCCTTAATTAAATTAAATAAAAAAATTACAAAAAAAATATTTGTTACTCTAGAGCCCTGCAATCATTATGGAAAGACACCCCCATGCACAAAAAAAATTGTAAATTTTAATGTTAAACAGTTGCACTGCAATCAAATCGACAAAAACCCAGCTGTTAATGGTTCTGGTTTAAAATTTTTAAAAGAAAATAAAATTAAAATCAAAGAAAGTAATATAAATAAAAATTTTTACAGCAACTACAATTACTCTGTAAAAAACAAACTTCCTTATGTTACTGCAAAACTTGCTATAACAAAAAACTTTTCAACAGTTGTATCGGGGAAAAAATATTTTACAAATTCCCAGTCTTTAAAATTTGCACATTTACTTAGATACATGAATGACTCTATTTTAGTAGGTCAAAAAACTCTTTTAAAAGATTATCCTAAACTAAACTGTAGAATAGAGGGCCTCAGTGAACATTCCCCTAAAATTTTTTTTATAAATAGAAATTTAAATTTTAGTAAAAAGCATCTTTTGTTGTACCCAAGAAGCACTGTTGTTTTTCATTCTAGTAAAGATTCTAAAAGAATATCTAAATATAAGAAATTTTTTTTTCTTGAAAAAATTGAAGATAATAGTGGAAACTTTTCTCCTGAAGAAATATTAAAACGGATTTATAAACACAAATGCAGAAGGCTTTTAATAGAGGGTGGAAGCAAAACAGTTAATATTTTTGCAAAAAATAAGTATGTTAATAAATTTTTCTTCATTCAATCTGAACTTAATAGTAAGACAAAGGACCCTCATACTGTCAATATGGTGCGGTCATTGTGTGGTAACAATTTTAATAGATATAATGTAAAAATAAATTTAAATAATAATAAGCTTTTTAAGATTTAAATGTTTACTGGTATTATAAAAAATAAAGGTAAAGTTTTATCCATAGTCAAAAAAGATAAAGGGTATGAGTTTAAAATTAGCTCTAATCTAGTTTTTTCTAAAAAAAATATAGGCACCTCTATATCAATAAACGGTGTTTGCTTAACATTAACCAAATTCTTAAATAAAAATTTATTTTTTTTTATTTCCTATTCAACTTTTCAAATTACTAATTTTAAATATTTAAAAAAAAACTCTACTGTAAATCTTGAGAAATCATTAAAATTTGGAGATGAAATTGCTGGTCACTTTGTTCAAGGTCATATTGATACAGTAGGTAAAGTTATTTCTTTAAAAAAACTAGCAAAGACTTGGACATTTTTAATAAAAGTTGAGTCTAAATTTTCACACTTATTAGTAGACAAGGGGTCTATTACTATCGATGGTATTTCATTAACAATAGTCAAATCACTTAAGAATCAATTTACCTTAGTTGTTATACCTCACACTCTAAAATTAACGAATATAATATCGCTAAAGACGGGGGATGTTGTTAATGTGGAATTTGATATTGTGATTAAATATTTGTCAAAAATTAATAAGAAAAAATGAAAAAAAATTTTAAATTTGCAAAAATTGAAACTATTATTTCGGAAGCTAAAAAAGGAAAAATTTTTATTTTAGTGGATGATGAAAATAGAGAAAATGAAGGTGACTTAGTTTTCGTAGCTAAAAAAGCAACCCCTGAAAAAGTAAATTTTATGGCAAAGCACGGAAGAGGGTTAATTTGCTTAGCGCTCGATAAAAAAAAATCAGATGAATTAAGTTTAGAGTTAATGCCAAGCTCAAACCAGTCTCGTTTAAAAACTGCCTTTACTATTAGCATTGAAGCAAGGAAGGGTGTTACTACTGGAATTTCAACATTCGATAGGTGCAAAACTATTTTAACAGCAATAAGACAAAACTCTTCCAAAAAAGATATAGCCACACCAGGACATGTCTTCCCATTGGTTGCAAGAAACGGTGGGTCATTAGTTAGGGCAGGGCATACAGAGGCCTCTATTGATATAGCTAAATTGGCCAAGACACACCCTTCAGCCGTAATATGTGAAATAATGAATGAAGATGGCTCTATGGCTAAAAGAGATCAGTTATTTAGTTATGCCAAGAAACATAAGCTCAAAATTGCAAAAATAGAAGACTTGATTTCTTACCGATTAAAAAAAGAAACTCTTGTAAGTTTAAAGGAAAACAAGCTCTTTAATATAAAAGATAAAAAATATACCTTAAAAACATTTGTTAACAAAATAGATAATCTAGAACATTTTGCTATCATAAAAGGGCCTATCAATGATAAAAATATTCCAAAAGTTAGAGTTGTTTCTTCCAATTCTATTGATATCTTTTTAAACAAAAGCATTAATGCAAAAGTCAAAAAAACATTGGACTATTTTAATCGCTCAACATCTAGCTGCATATTGTTAGTAATGAAACAAAGTGAAATTTTAGACACACCCAAGGTTATTTCTTCAAAGGATTTATTGAAAAAACCTACCAAAGGTAATGCATTAAGATATTATGGCTTAGGTGCTCAAATTTTAAAAAAATTAAAGGTTAAAAAAATGATTTTAGTTTCAAGTGCAAAGAAAAAATTAGTCGCCTTAGATGGTTTTGATATTAAAATTGTTAAACAGGAAATAATTAAATGAAAAAAAAAGGCTTAGTAGTCGTTTCTAATTATTATGAAAATATTTCAGACAATTTGCTAAAATACTGCTTAAAGACACTAAGCAGAAACAAATTAGAAGCGGATATTAAGATTGTATCTGGTGCGTTAGAAATACCAACTTTAATTTCTTGCAATATAAAAAAAAAATATAAATTTTTCATTGCTTTGGGCTGTATTATAAAAGGCAAAACTCCTCATTTTGATTTTATTGCATCGGCTATTACAAAATCATTGCTAGATCTTTCCATTGAACACAAAGTTCCTGTTACTAATGGAATTATTACTTCCTTAACCCGAACGCAGGCTATCGAAAGAAGTTCTAAAAATAAAAATAAAGGTCAAGAAGCCGCTAATGCAGCAATCTCTTTATTAAAGCATATTTAGATGAAAGGAAGTTCAAGGCTAATTGTTATTCAAAAAATTTATGAAAAAATTAGCGATTCTAGTCACGATATTAAATTTCCAAAAAGCTCCTATATTAGAATTATTAAAAAAGTTTTTAATGGTTTTTTTGAAAAAGAAGCTGACTTGGATCAGGTCTTGTCCAAAAACTTGTCTTCAAAAATAAGCTTTAAAAATCTGGATATGATTCTTAAAATAATATTAAAAGCCGCTATATTTGAAATAATTTATATGCCCAAAATACCTTTTAAGGTTGTTGTTGATGAATATCTTGCTGTTACTGAGATGTATTACGATTCAAGTCAAAAAGGCCTAGTAAACGCTGTTTTAGATTCTGTTTTTAAGTCAGAACAGCCACAGATTTTGCCTTAAAAGCAATCCTTTCCCTTAACTTTGTGTTGATTTTACTGGCGAATTTTGGCATGTATCGTTTTTTCAAAACCAACAAAATAAAGGAATTTAAATATGTTAAGCCCAAGTCTAATCTTAAACTTAGTAATCGGTTGTGGAGTAATTTCAGTTCTTTATGGATTTATTTCCAGTAAACAAATTTTAAGTGCTAGCCCAGGAAATGCAAAGATGCAGGAAATTGCATCAGCAATTCAGATTGGCGCTAAAGCATATTTAGACAGACAATATAAAACAATTGCAATTGTTGGTTTTGCAGTTTTGATTTTAATTATTTTGCTTTTTACTCCTTGGGTTGGATTAGGTTATTTAATTGGAGCAACTTTATCTGGAATAGCAGGTTATGTTGGTATGTTAATTTCTGTTCAAGCTAATGTTCGTACTGCAGAAGCATCTAGAAAAGGTTTAGCACAAGGTTTGCATGTTGCTTTTAAATCTGGAGCTGTGACTGGAATGTTGGTTGCAGGACTAGCTCTTTTATCTATTGCAGTTTATTATTTTATTTTACTTGAGTTTAAAGTTGAAGAAAGAGAAATTGTTAATGCTCTTGTTGCTTTAGGTTTCGGAGCTTCTTTGATTTCTATTTTTGCAAGATTGGGTGGGGGAATATTTACTAAAGGAGCCGATGTTGGTGCTGACTTAGTTGGAAAAGTTGAAGCTGGTATTCCTGAAGACGATCCTAGAAACCCTGCTGTTATAGCTGACAATGTAGGCGATAACGTAGGTGATTGCGCTGGTATGGCTGCTGATTTATTTGAAACTTATGCTGTTACTATTGTAGCTACTATGGTTTTAGCTTCTATATTTTTTAATGGAGACATGAACATGATGATTTATCCATTGAGTATAGGTGGAGCATGTATTTTGACTTCTATCTTAGGAACTTTCTTTGTGAAGCTTGGTAAGAGCAAAAATGTCATGAATGCTTTGTACAAAGGGTTTGTAGTCTCAGCGGTTTCTTCGTTAGCAATTTTATATCCAGTTACAGATTATGTGATTGGCTTTACAAACGAATATACTGTTAATGGTAAAACTTTTAACGGTATGAGCTTGTATTATTGTGGAATAATTGGTTTAGTTATTACTGGCTTATTAATTTGGATTACTGAGTATTACACTGGAACTGAATACAAGCCAGTTAGAAGTATCGCCAAATCTTCTACTACAGGGCACGGAACAAATGTTATTCAAGGCCTTGCTGTTTCAATGGAAGCAACAGCTATACCGGCTTTAATTATTGTTGCTGGAATTCTTGCTACCAACTCAATTGCAGGACTTTATGGAATTGCCATATCGGTTACAACAATGCTAGCTTTGGCTGGAATGGTTGTTGCTCTTGATGCTTACGGACCAGTTACTGATAATGCTGGTGGAATTGCAGAGATGGCTAAGTTACCAAAAAACGTTAGAAAAACTACTGATGCATTAGATGCTGTGGGTAATACAACTAAAGCTGTTACAAAAGGATATGCAATTGGTTCTGCTGGCCTAGGAGCTTTAGTTTTATTTGCTGCGTACGTTGAAGACATTAAACATTTCTCAGGGGTTGCAGGATCAAAACTTGAAGGAATAGTTGTTACTTTTGATTTATCTAACCCTTATGTTGTTGTTGGTTTGTTAATTGGTGGAATGCTTCCTTATTTATTTGGATCAATGGGAATGCAAGCTGTTGGTAGAGCAGGTGGAGCAGTTGTGGTGGAAGTTAGAAGACAATTTAAAAAATTTCCAGGCATTATGAAGCGAACACAAAAACCGGACTATGCAAAATTAGTTGATTTGTTAACCGCTGCTGCAATTAGAGAAATGATAATCCCTTCTTTATTGCCGGTTCTTTCACCGATTGTTTTATATTTTGTAATCTTATTTATCGGTGGTCAAGTTGCGGCTTTAGCTTCAGTTGGTGCAATGTTACTTGGAGTAATTATTACAGGGTTGTTTGTAGCTGTTTCTATGACTGCAGGAGGTGGCGCATGGGACAATGCAAAGAAATATATTGAAGATGGTAATCATGGTGGAAAAGGTTCAGAAGCGCACAAAGCTGCTGTGACTGGTGATACCGTTGGTGATCCATATAAAGATACAGCTGGACCTGCAGTTAATCCAATGATTAAAATAACTAATATTGTTGCATTACTTTTGTTAGCAATAATTGCAGGATAATTATTTTTTATTTGGTAATTGTATCAAGTTTATTTTGAGCTCTCTTTCTTATACTAGAAAATATTCTTTTTGAGAAGGAGTTGTTCAATCCTGAGGATACTGTGCTGGCCTCATCAAATTTAATTTTATTAAAATCATTCTTATTTAATATTTTTTTGCTTTTTAATACCCCTCTGCTGTCAAATTCTAAAATTAACAAGGTGTTTCTTATAATCTTTTTTTTACCAAACTTCTTTTGCTCTACTGTTTCAATATAAGCCCATATGTTTTCATTTGGCTGTTCCTTTAGTATGGTCTGACCAATTGATTGCACTACGTCATTTTTATTAGTAGCTCCAACAAGCATTAAGCTCGTACGTTTCTCTAAATTAAGTATTCCATTATTTTTTATAACAGGCTTGTAGCTACATGATAAAACAGTAGAAATACAAAATGTTATAAGTGTTATTTTTTTCAAAAAATTTAAGGTTTTTGTCATATTATGATGAGGTTTTAATCATAAAAAAAAGATTTATGCATCCTATTATTATATTGCTGTCTCTTATACACATCTCCGAGCCCACGAGACCTCTCTACATC
>OJFP01001055.1_pt1 | contig 15342 bp, 14 predicted proteins | sample 1594141 | NCBI WGS metagenome assembly OJFP01 (sample SAMN05416843, study PRJEB24817) | seawater metagenome | isolation source: Sea water | place: Canada:Atlantic | collected 2013-07
TAGAGAGGTCTCGTGGGCTCGGAGATGTGTATAAGAGACAGGTTCAGACTCTTCATGAGAACGATTTCGTGCAAAAATATCAATTAGTATGGAACGACCCTTTGTGATGCCCCCTGCTGCTTGAGACTAGATACCTGTTACTTCGCTCGCACCGCGTATGTTATTTTGTGCGCTTGCGCGCTATCCGGTAGACGTGGCTGCGGGGGGATTCTCCGCGGTGGTTGGTGACGAGGTAGATGTTGCCGTCGGCGTCTTCGGAGATCGTGCGCACGCGGCCGATGTCACTGATGAGAAGTTCCTGGGAAATTACCCGGGTGCCGTCCAAGCGCAGGCGACGGAGATGTTCCTGGCCGAGGGCAGTGACGAGGAGGTCTCCTTGCCAGGAGGGGAATTCAGTTCCGGTGTAAAAGTGAATGTCGCAGACGGCGATGGATGGGGTCCAATGTAGCAGTGGGTCTTGCACGCCGGGCAGGTGTTGCAGGGCCGACACGGGCTGGCCATTATAGTCGATGCCGAAGGTGACGAGCGGCCAACCGTAGTTGGTGCCAGGGGTGAGGACGTTGAGTTCGTCTCCGCCGCGCGGGCCATGTTCAGTCGCAAACATTCTCCAGGTGCCGGGTTGGACGGCCAGGCCCTGCACGTTGCGGTTACCGTAGGTCCAGATGGCGGTATAAACGTCGGGGTCCTCGTGGCCGACGAAGGGGTTGTCGACCGGGATGCGGCCGTCGTCGTGAATGCGGAAGGTTTTGCCGGTGGGGGCGGTGAGGTCTTGCGAGGGTTCGCCGGGGCCGCCGTCTCCAATCGTGAAATATAAATACCCGTCGTGAAACAGCAGGCGTGAGCCGAGTCGCGCGCGACCGGCTGCGCGGTGCTCGGGGCGAGCTTGGAAGATACGTTCTTCGTCGACCCATTGGCCGTCGCGGATACGACCGCGGATGATCTCGGTCATGGCGCGGCGCTCATCGGAATCGGGATCGCCATCGACCACGGCGGCAACGTAGATCCAGCCGTTGGTGGTGTAGTCGGGGTGAAGGATGATGTCGTGCATGCCGATGTCGCCCTCGTCGTGCACGGCAGGCACACCGGAAATTTCAGTGGAAATAGACCCGTCGGTGATGATGATCCGGCCTGATTTCGCGGAGAGGATCATGCGCCCGTCGGGGAGGAAAGCTAGGCCCCACAGAATGCCGTCGATCGTGAAGATTTCGGTGAGCGTGAAGTCCGCGAGGTCCGTGGTGTAGCGGCCGTTGTTGCCCGCGGCTGCTTCCTTGGCGGCGTCGAGTTGGGGACGGTTACGCAATTCGCGCATGAGCACGATGAGGGAAACGATTTGGTCGTCGGCCAGGACCTCGCCGTAAGCGGGCATGGTGCCGGCGCCCGATCCTTGAGCGATCACGCGGGCGATCGAGTTGTCGTCAGAACCGTGAGTCCAAACGTCGTCGATCAACGACGGGCCTTGGCCACCTGCACCGTCGGCGCCGTGACAATTGGCACAGAGTTGAGCGTAGAGTTGTTCATGAGCCCGGGGACGTTGGGCATCTGCGGTCGCAATAAAGCAGGAGAGTGTGGTTACGAAAAAAACGGTGAGCGGACGCATGAGGAGTTTGAAAACTAAAAAATTGAGACGCTAAAAATCGAGAAGCTGAAACTGATCGTGGATGCGATCAACCCGACCGATCAGTGGGAGGAGCAATTCTCCGATCTCACGGTCCGCCGTCATTACAATATGAAGAGCTCCGGCACGACGATCTTCACTGGTTATTAATTATAGGTTCTAAGCGGGTCGAAGCGAACGACTGGGTGGGGTAGAGCGCTTTCGATCAGGGTCCTTATTAGGACGATTTCGCGTAGGAACGCGGTCAAAATTTAAATAGGTAAGGAACGAAGTTTTTTTGCTACATTATTAGCCCAGCGGTTTGCAACCCGGTGCCAATTCTCAATTCGCTTCTTCAGTCGTTCGACGACATCCGAATGGGTGGACGCCAGGTCGGTATTTCCGTGGGGGTCATCCGCCAAATTATATAGCCGAACCGGCGCCGTGTCCCATATGTGCACATTCTTGTACTTCGTAGTGTCCTCCCCCGGATAACGAAGCATGAGTTTCCAGTCGCCTTCAACACACCAAAGATACTGCAACGTCTCATCGGGTTTGCCTGGTGACATGTTGTGAATCGAGTTCGTCACGCCGAACACGGCCGTGCGCTGCTTGCGCGCCTTTTCGTCGAGCAGGTTTACACCCGTTAGATTAGCAGGAGCTTCCAGGCCTGCGGCGGCGGCGATGGTAGGAAAGATATCTATCGCATGAGCCAACTGCGCGGAGCGGTCCGGTTCTACTTGTCCCGGCCAAGAAACCATTATGGGGGTGCGGATACCGTTTTCGTAAGGCGAACCTTTCGAACGGAGCGCGAACCCCTTCCACAGTGCCTGATCTGGGTCATTCGCGTTTGTGCTTTGAGCCGCCCAACCGTTGTCGCAGATATAGACGACCAGCGTATTCTCGGTAAGTGATTTCTCGTCCAAATAGCCGAGCAATTCACCGCAGGTTTCATCGAACCATTCGCACATGGCGTAATATTTCGCCACATCCTCCGCCCTTCCTGGCTGGGAGTATTTTTCCAGCAAACGCTCCGGTGGGTTGTGCGGTGAATGCGGAAGGAAAGGCGCATACCAAAGAAGGAAAGGCTTCTTTGCTTCCGTCGCTTCGTCGATGAAATCCGTAATCGGCTTCATCCCATCACGCCCGATTTTTAAACCCTGATCGCCATGCCGGCCACCGCGTTCCGGGTCTCCATGGGTCATACCATGGGTGAAACCGCCGTCTTGATACGATCCTTCCCACCATTTTCCCGACTGGTGAGCCAGATAGCCATTCGCAGTCAGCAGCTTGATGAAGCTCGGGTATTTGTGAAACGCTGCCTGCAAGGGGGGATCCAACTCCGCCCGGTTGTTCCGGCCATCCACATCATTACCGGTGATGCCATGCTGAAACGGATACCGCCCCGTCGCTATCGAAGCCAAGGAAGGTCGGCATAGCGGAGCAGCGACATAGCCGCGTTCGAATACGAGACTGTCTGCGGCGAGCCTGTCCAAATGCGGCGTCTTGATATCCGGATGACCCAGAAAGCTATAGTCGGTCCAAGCTTGGTCGTCACTCAGGATGAACACGATATTAGGCCTGTCCTGAGTTTGTCTAAGGGAGGGTGGCTCAGCCGAAAGCACCTGGCTTACCGATGCTAACGTCAAAACAACGGCCAGCACTCCGCATCGGTTTCCTGAGTGAATCGTTTTTTTCATAAAATGGGAGGTAACGTATTTTGGGTAAGCTACTGTTACCGATGTGGGATTACTTGTTTGAATCTAAAGGGATACGGTCACCGCACTCATGGGGGATCGATTGAGAATGGGAGCCGGAAAAGGACGACTGCCTGCTCTCTGAAATTGACCATGTCTAAAAGTTCCAGCTGCCAGCGGCTACCACCTAGATTGCCACCCCTACTGAGACACTACTTCCGTTTTCATCTTTTTTGGCAAAGGGGCATGTAATTAATTCGTAGCTGGGATATCACGTTTCAGATTCTTTTTGCGGCTGCTGTTCTGAGGATTAGATTTTAATTCCCCACCCGGGTAGGCGTTATCTTGATCCTGCCTCTTCCATTGCGGCTTCATCATGCTTCCGCTCCAGTCTTTATAACTCGCTTTCATCTCGCTGAATATTTTCCGATTTCGGGAAGAGACGTCAGTGATTTCTTGAGGGTCGTTCTTCAGGTTGAACAGCACCTGACCTCCCGTCCTTTCGTTGACCAGCTTCCAATCCCCCCGGCGCATGGCGTATTTCCCACCCGTGCGCCAGAAGAGTTCTTGGTGAGGGTCGCCAGCGCGTCCGTCTTTTAGAAAAGGTAGCAAGTCGACACCGTCCAGTGCGGGCGAAGTATCATCCACAACCCCGGCTGCGGCCAAGGCCGTGGCATGATAGTCAAATCCCATGACGGGCTTTTCATAGAGACTTCTCGCCGGCACCATGCCGGGCCATTGGAACATGAAAGGAACGCGAATACCGCCTTCATATAAGGTCCCTTTCATTCCGCGAAAGGGATGATTCAACGAGGCGTTCAGGGGCGGGATCCCACCATTGTCGCTGTAAAACATGACCAGCGTATTCTCGGTGAGGTTCAGCTCAGTCAGGGTATCCAAAACATTCCCCACCGCGTCATCCATTGCGGACAGCATCCCGGCGAGAGCTCTTCTCTTTCTGTCTTTGATGTTTGGAAAGCGATTCAAGTATTTGTCTGTTGCCTCCATCGGCGTGTGCACCGCATTGAACGCCATATAGAGGAAAAAGGGAGCGTTTTGGTTTTGCTTGATAAAGTTGATCGATTCTTCGGCGAATGCGTCGGTCAAGTAGTCAGGCTCTTGCGTGACGGCGACCCCATTGCGGTAAAGCGGGTCTTTGATCTTCGCTTCGGGATAGTAGGTTCTCGCGCCGCTGTGGAACACATAGGAAAAATCAAAGCCGCGTTCATGCGGACGCAGACCTTCTCGAAATCCGATATGCCATTTGCCGACCATCCCGGTCGCATAACCAGCTTGGTTGAGTTTCTCCGAGAGCAGCGGAATCCGACGGGGCACGCCAAAGTTTGCCGCGGCATAGCGCTCCGGTCCGGAATTATTCTGAAATCCAAAACGGTGCTGATACATGCCCGCCATCAAACCTGCGCGGGAAGGAGAACAAACAGGATGGGTCGCGTATCCATTATTAAAGCGCACCCCGTTAGCCGCAATTGAATCGATGCGCGGCGTAGCAACATCCTCGCAGCCGTTGACGCCGACATCGGCATAACCGAGATCATCTGCCAGGATCAAAATGATATTCGGTCGACCTGTAGCGTGCGCCTTGACCTTAGCGGCTCTAACTGTCGCTGAAACGGAGGTGAGGATTGATGACGAGACCGCGCTTGGGGTCGCAGGTGGTGTCGGGATAGCTGATACAGCGTAAATCCACCCGGTGTCATGGCTAGGCATGCCATTGCACTCTCCGCCGCCCAAATACAAAATTTCTGCTTCACCCTCAAAGGGGGACCGGCAGATTGAACGCACCGCGCCGCTCGTCCCCTTGCCCGCCGCATCGAATGACCTGACGGTATAGGTGGGTTTCCCCTTCTCGAGGGTGCGGACAAGAAAGTTGCGTTCCGAGGCGAAGTAACGGATCGGGCGGCGACCATCATCTCTCACGCGGATGTTGTGCTTCTCCATTCCTCCATTCTCCACGAAGCTTTTATCGTAGCTACACTGGAAGCCGATGAGCCACTGGTCTGGTCCCTCAGGACCTTTGTCGTGCACGATCTTATTGTAACCCGCCAAGGAACCATCGATGGGAAGGCTCCATTCCTTCGCTAGAAAATCCGCTATATCCAATTCCTTCTTAACGGTGTTGTTCCGACCGGGGTCGAGCATCCTAGTAACCCCGGTGGTAATGAACACCAGCGCTTCTTTGTTGCCTGAGGGCGCGGGCACCGTGACCAAACCACGGATGCCACCACCGGAGGTCATCCTCGCATTGTAGTAGACCGATTTCCATTCCGGTTTTTCCCCGTCCGTTCGTATCCAAATATTCTTGGTCGACGAGGCATAGAGCGTGCCGTTGCAGACGGCATACTCCATGAAGCGCTCGCCTTTCGGCAGCATCAATTCCGGCTTGCGGCTCCACACTAATTTGCCCTTGGCGTCCGCGTTGTAAGATGCCGTGAGCATACCGAGTGAGGGCTCGGCATTCTTGGTCCCACTCACCCCGGAAAACACCATGTCGGCCCCGGTAACCGTATCCCGGTGGAAGCCCATGCCGCGCACTTGAGAGGTGGAACTACTTTTTCCTAAAGGGAACTCCAGCCAGCCGCCGTCTTCGTCCTGGCGTCCCCAAATCGATACCACACCCTCTCGGGAAAGAGGAGCCGCCAGCAGCATCGTAACGGGTTCGATGGCCTTGCCGCGGTGATCCGTTTTGAACTCGAATGATTGCAGGGCTGTCAGACGAGAGTAAGTCGAACCCATTTCCAGATCCACTTTCCAAGGTGCATCTGCCGAATCCTTGACCAAAACCTGGCAGCCACTGAGGGAGCTATCCGTTTCCATCCACATGCTTGTCGCCGCGAATAGCTTTCCCTGGTGGCTCGCGAGCTTCAATATTTCCGTTCCGTTCATGCGCTGGCCGTTTTCATCGGAAGCGCCCGCCGTCCATGAGGTGGTGGCAGCTATTGCGGACTTAAGGGCGGACAGAAACAGAATGAGAGTAAGCGATTGTTTCATAATTATTCGTTGGATTTAGTCTTTGGGCTGAGCTCTAAGGTGGTCCCGCTTACTCAGGATGGGCGATCCGAATGGGGGGGGCTGAAAAGGATCAACTCTTGCTGCCCAAATAGAGGGTGGGTGACAGGGTGGAGTGGGTCGTATTTGGGCAGTTTCCTCATGGGAACGATTTTGCAAGGGAGCGCCGTGAAAATATCATCAAGTAAGGAACGCTACCTTTTTACTGCCGTGCTTCATACCTTTTATTCACCAGGGGCTGCATGACTAGGACAAAGTGTTGGGCCCGCTTATTCGATTCCACGGCGTCCCAATCGTGGGGGTTCCAGACGTAGTCGGCGGCGCTCGCGAAATACACCAGAGCAGCGGTCGTGAAGTGCTCGCCGAGATTGTTATACCCCGGGCCTAACGCGGCATTGAAGTGAATGCCCTCAAAAAGCTGGTTCAGATTCTTCGGCAGATATTCGCCGTGGAATGCCTGTAAACCGGAAATCTCTTCCACCGGTCGCGAAAACGATTTGTTCACTTCGAGCCCGACTCGATTTAGCCAGAAAAATGGTTTTCGGCCCGCGTCCCGGGCCCATTGTTCGACCGTGCTTTCGGTCAGTTCTTCAATGACGATGCCGCCGTTACCCGTCCACAGCGGCCAGACCTTGGCGAGGAGAGCATTCATCTCCGGTGAGGCATCTCCATAATAGGTGATCTTACCGTCGCCCGTCTCGGGGTGAACAAACGGTGGGCAAAAGAGAATGTGCGAATCGGGGGAATCCTCCTGCAGGGTATCATACACCAGGTTGATCACCCTCTCCATGCCTGAGCCCTTCCCAGGCCAATCGTTGTAGTCGATTTCAATCCCGTGCGCACCTTGGGCCATGATCCATTTGAGAAAGGCCGCATATTTCTCCTGGTCGGCCGGGTCGGAAAGGTCATAGGCGCCCGGTTTTTTAAAGGACTCAGCATCGTAACTCTTGATGTTTTCCCCGCCTCCGCGAAAGGGGCAGAAATACACGATCGATTCAAGTATCCCTCAATCTCGAAGCTCGCGACAGAGCATCTCAATGTTGGTCAGAAAAGGATCTTCCGGAGCCTGAGAGTTTCCTCCGTGGTATTGCAGACCGACCATGTTGATCTTGAACACCTTCATCCAGTCAGAGAAAAGGCGGAGCATGGTCAGCTCGTTATCCGAAGCGCTCGTTTTCGATAGCCGAAATCCGAGCTCCGGCCAATCCGCAATCGTGAGGGGAGGGACCACGATCCGCCCCGCTTCATCGCTATCCACCAGCTGACAAAAGCTCAGCAATCCATAATAGAGCCCCAGATCGCTGGCAGGCCTGGATCGTCACCACGGGACCGTGAGATTGCGACGGTTGCGTGCGCAGATAGTAGCTCTGGGCAAGTCGCCTGGCATCGAGTTTCTCGTCGGCTCCCGCGCTTCGGAAAATTTGAGCAAGTTCATCTTCCGAGCATTTGTTTATCAGGATATGATGACCTCTTGGCGCTTTGAGCAAACGCGTGTTCGTAGCCCCCAGAAAACCGAGCCGATCTGAGAGTAGCGCCACCCCTTCCTGGATTGGTTTTACCTGACTCGGGGTTGACTCAGAAGCGCGGATGAGAATCGCCTCTCCCTTTTGTGCGATAGGAAAATTACCCGTTTCGTAGATCTTTACCTTTGGCCGTGGAATGACGCGAGACGGAGGGTTTTCTACCTGCGAATACGTGGTGGTAATACCTGCCATGCCAAGCAAAGCCCCCAGGCTAATTGCCTTGGCCCACTTAGCCTCAAATCGAAACCGGTTTTGAAGCCAACGGTTATCGCATTCGCTGGATGATTTCATTTGTGGTTACTTTAACCCTCAAGCTCACCGCGTTTCACGCTTAAACTCGGCTTCATCCACCTTCTTCATGGGGACCTTTCATTTTGTCCCCATTCCCGTGTCCGTCAAATCAGGGTAACTTCAACATGATCCTTTTGGGCCACGGTCTCTAAGACTACCGTAACTCGAAGACTGACCTGAGTAGGTAGTGGTCCGAGGGGAATCCGGCCGGCCAGCTGTTGACCAGTCTCGTCGACGTGTGGTGGAGACTCGTGCCTTTGTAATAGAGTTGGTCGATTCGGCTCTTATTCCGATAAGTGACTCCAGGGAATTCCCCGACATCCGGATAGAGGCTGCGATAGGCGTCCGTGAATCCGGCGCTCATCATGACCTTCGACGCGGGACTATCACCTCCGTCAATATGCGGGACGGCGTTGAAGTCGCCCCCGAAGAATACGGGAATTGTCACGGTGTCGGCGAAGCGGCTCTGGTGGAATTCGAAAACCGGGGGGAACGCCTCCATGCCATACCAATTCGATATGACCCACACATCTTGGGTTTCACTGATCGCGACCCTCACGGCGACGTTGTTGAACGAGGCTTCTTCGGGAACGAGAAGTTCTCGGATCGGATAGCGGCTTAACACCGATATGTTGGAGCCCTGATTGAGGTAATCTAAGTCGACGGTTGTGGCGAAGTAGTAGCCCAGTTCCGCCGCGATGAAATCGCCCGCCGAGTAGGTCTCCTGCATCATTAAAACGTCGATGCCTTCTCGATCCAGGATCTGCGCAATGCCGAGTCGCGCGTCCCAACCGTGTTCGTCTACCGAGAAGTGCAGACCTCCATGGAAGATGTTCCAAATGCCGGTGGTGATGGAATCGATCGACTGCTCGTGGTCAGCGACGACGGGTTCGAAGTGCGCGGAGTAGGAATCCCGTATTTCTTTGGCGGAAACCGCACGCTCCCAAATCGCCAGGTTGTCGATGTCGAAGTCGGTCGGATACAGCCGCTCGCGTTCGCTAAAAACATTTGCCGCGATATTATCGATCACGACCTTGTCGTCGACCAGGGAGAAGATCTTCATCAAGGGCGCAGCATCCATGAAGCTGAATACCTGATGCACCGTGTAGGGATTCTGCATCAGTGCGGACTCGGCCTGCGAAACCTGCGTGAAGTCGGCAGAGCGCATCGACGCGATGAACGACTCGCCTTCCGCTCCAAGAGTCCGTGCGCGCGTGCGAACCTTCTCGTCGAATAGAACCTCGGGCTCGACGATCAGCTTCACGAACTCATCGGGTTCGACTTTGTCCAGTTCGAAGGCGTTGAAGACGTCAACCAGCTGCTGGAGCTTCTCGGCTCCGTCGTAGATCGCCGGGACGATCTCATTTCGTGCGCTCGATGTCTTCCCGGTTCCTCCGACGATCAGCGCTTGGGTCGAAGTGAAATCAAAACCTTCGGAGTCGCTTAGGTTGTAGATCGTTTTGTTTACCCCGTCGTAATATAGCCGGACCTCTGTGAGAGCGCTATCGTAGGTCATCGTGAGCTGATGCCATCTCCCATCGTTGAGCGGCATGTGCTCGCCATTGTCGCGCTCATAAGTGAGGCGTCGCTCGCCCGAACCCATATTCCAGGCCCAGGAGCCGTGGGACATGAAAAACACCCAACCCGGCACTTTCTGTGACGCTAGGCTGTTGTTCTCAGTGTCCTTCTGCGAGAGCAGGACCATCCGCGATTCAGAGGACGCCGTCGTCCTGATCCAATATTGCACGGAAAAGTCCCGACTCGCGTGGGAAGGCAGGCCCATGCCCTCGATCGTGAGACCTGCCACCGCGTCTCCAGATCTCAGGCGAAGCGCTCGACGATTGAGGCCGCGCACGAACGTAGGACTGCCGCTCGTTTGGCCTTTCACTGAGGTCCCGGTCGCGTTGTCGAAGTTGTCGTCAAATTCGAATCTCGCGACCGGCTCGATTGCCGTTGGTAGAGGCGTGGGTTGCGGTTGCGCGTGACCCACGCAGATGAAGAAGATAACTTGAGCCAAGAACAGAATGATTCGCGTGGTGGTGTTTATGATCGATCGCATATTCGGAGAAAAGTAGGTCAGTCCTTACTATTTAAATTGAAGGAGAGGAGTGGGGAGGGTCGTATTAGGACAGACGATTATTGAGAACGATTTTTAGCAGAAACGCCGTCAAAATATTCTCAGATAAGGAATGACCTTTTCTGATCACCGACAATTAACGACCGGACCTCCTTGGATTGCCTTAATTATTAAAAGCGTAACCTTAGTCTTATGACAAACAGATCAATGAAGATCCCGGAATTCACGTCTTTCGAGTTGCTGCCACTGACTGGAAGTCTTGGTGCGGAGATTTTTGGTTCAGATTTGAATGCTGCGAACGACGAAGTCATCGCACAGGTGCAATTGGCTCTCGACCATTATCATGTTCTGGCAATCCGTGATCAATCGTTTGACCCGTGCTCTTTCCATAAAGTTGCCCGTAGATTTGGGCCTTTCACGGGAAATCCGATTCATACCCCGCTCGATGGTTTTGATGACGTCGTGCGATTTACCCGAGAAGCCGAAGATCGCGGTAAGGTTGTTGGGGAGGACTTACATATGGACATGGCTTGGATGGAGAATCCTCCCGCTGTAACGATGCTTTATGGGGAGGAAATTCCGCAGGTGGGGGGAGATACTTTATTCTCCAGCCTTTCTGCGGCATACGAAGGCCTGTCTGATGCCATGCGGGAGCTAATCCAGGATTTGATAGGGGTGCACGAAGGCAAGGGGGTCTATGCGGTCAACGCGGTGCATAAGACCTTAAATGTTAAATCAAGCGCACAATCGCTCGAAGAGATCGCGACTCACCATCCGCTCGTTTGTTGCCATCCCACCACCGGCCGACGACACTTGTTCCTTAGTAGTGCGCTTCACCGTTTTGTCGGTATGACTGAGGCCGAGAGCCTGCCGATCATCAGGTTTTTGCAAACGTATGCCCAACGGGTTGAATACACGTGTCGGCTTCGATGGGCACCCGGAACGCTCTCGATGTGGTCAAACACGTGTCTCCTGCATTCAGCTATCAATGATTATCCCGGTCAACGGCGGGTTGTTTTAAGAACCACGATTGCCGGTTCACCACCAACGGGCGGTTCGTATCTATAATCTAGAGGCAGGACAAGAGGGTTCATAGCCCCTTCGGACTAATCGCCGAATAGGAGTGCTCTGAGTCAGTTTGACTTCGCAGCGCTGTGGCGTGGGCTCTGCCACAAAGCCGACAAAAGATTGTCCGGGATCTGGTGCACTCGGGCGGTCGATTTCTGGGTCTCGGTGATGTAGAGGCCGTCGTCCCACATAAAGTCAGGGTAGCTGATCCGGTCCTCGGTGCTTTCGCCATAGAGCACAGCAACGGGATTGCCCCACTGAATTACTTTACCCTCGGGTGAATCGACCTCGATGCCACCGAGTAGATAGGCGGGATTACGACCGACAAAGCCGCTCATTGAGTTGTTGTGAAACCAGTAAATATAGCGGCCTTTATAGGGACCTGCCGGAAGCTTGCGCACGAAGTTAGCGGCTCGCGGGTGCTTCACCCGTTCACCGTCCGGACCATAGGTCATGAAGGCAGACTCTGTCCAAGTTCTGCCTTTGTCGCGGGAGTAGGCGTGGCCGGGATAACCGTCGACCGTGCGGTAGGTGCAGAAGAATGATCCGTCGGAAAGCACTTCCATATTCACCTCCGATGCAATGAGGCCCTCGGGCGAGGTCAGGCCTCGGTCGGTTTCCGGCAGCAGTTGCCACGTCAACTTGGCCGGGTCGCGTTCGCTATCAATGTTATCGCAACGCAGAAAGAATGCTTCGGATGAGTGGAAGGCTCCTCCCTGAATCCCACTGACTTTGCTGAAACCCAGATAGGAGGCGCCTTCGTGAGCGATCATCTTGTCCACACTCCAGAAGAAGCGCACCTTGCCCTGGTAGGGATTCTCCCGGTCGATCTTCGTTTCACGGATGGGGACAAACCAGCGTTGGGTGGACCAGCTGGCCCCGCCGTCGTCGGAGTATTTCATGGCAAACTTACCGATCAGGTCGACCCGGTGCGTGACGCCCACGCCGTCGACCATCTTCACCTCACGGCGATCCTCGTAGTTGTAGGTGTAAAACACATACACTCGACCATAGGGCGTGAGATAGGGCGTGGCCCAGGAGGCTTCCGGCCCGTCACGCGGTTCGATATCGGTCAGTGGCTCCCACGTCTTACCGTGATCCCGACTTCGGGTCGAAACGATGTGCTGCCCCAGATCTCCCTCGTCGCCCGTCCCCGTCGTCATGACGCACAGCCAAGTGCCGTCAGGCAACATCTGCACATACGGTTGATCACAGTAACCTTCGGACGGAATCTCGTAACCGGTGGTGATAGCGATGGCGGGTGGGTCTTGCTCCATCGCAGCCTTAATCATGGCTTTTTGATCATCGCCGGCTGCCGTGAGGGCAGCGGTCAACAGCGCGAATATTATGATTAGGCAATAGGATCTCATGGGGTGTTCGGGCAAGGTTGACCGGGAGAGGGGAACAATGCATCCCTTTATTCTGTGAATTTATAACGCCGATAACCGTAAGATTGAACCTTCATCGATTTTCCAAAATATCGACTGCTTTGGTATCTCCTGTTTCAGTCGCATATTTTCTCAGAATCGAACGATGTTTTTCCAGCGTTCCCTTATACCCAGGGTTTCGCGCCACATTTCGCATTTCATGTGGATCTTCTCTCATATCCACCAGCGATTCTCGATGCTTCCCGATATCGTAGTCGGCGTATTTGTAGTCGGTGGTTCGAATCATCCGTCTTCGGCTTTTGGGCCCGTTCGTTCCGCCCTCTGGGACCGCACCTTGGACCATGTGATTGGATACCACGACATAGCCTCGTCCTTCATCCGAGCTAGGGGTTTCGCTAACGGACTTCAAAGAGAGACCCCTAAATTGGCTAGGGATTTCAAGACCCGCGAAATCCATCATCGTTGGCAGCGTGTCAATTCCCACATTCACCAGACTACGTGTCGTTGCGGGTAGGATCTTTCCCGGTAAGGAAAGGATAAAGGGCACTCGAGCGGATTCATCGTAGAAAACGGTTTTCTGGGCGAAGCCATGAGCACCGGTACAGTCTCCGTGATCGGCCGTGAATATGATCTAGGTGTCTCGTTCATGCCCCGTAGTCTTCAGGGCGGTCAGCACTTTCCCTATTTCCTGATCGGAGCGTTCAATAAGCTGATAATAACCCCGTCGGTCTGCCGCCTAATCCATCATTGCGGCTCCACGCGGACTTCAACTCAGATGATTTGGACGGCGGGCGCGTCGGTCAGCGGGGCAACTACGAAGGTATTGTGGCCGCTCACGACCGCTTGGGGCGGGCAGGCGAATTGCAGGGCGCGGACGCACGCGGGGAACATATCGGGCGCGGGGTGATCGGCGAGGCGCTGGCAAGGCACCCCGTTGATTTTCACGACGAGGTCGACATCGACTGTGGCGGTGTCATCGAGGCCGAGGATGAAGGTGTTCGTGTCGTTTTCCAACACGGTGCCAAGGTTGAGCGAGAGGGTTAAGCCGACGCTGAGCGCGGCGGGTAGCACAATGCCGGCATCGCTCCCCAGCGGCACGGTGTCGCGGTAGGTTTGCGGATGGCGACGGGGCTGGCGGGCGAGCTCCGTAGGCCCGAGGCCGTCTTCGAGCAAGCGGCGGTAGTCCGCAACGCTCACGGGGAGCGTCTGCGAGCCCATATAGTTAAAGAGATAGAGTTGATCCGCCCCCTGTTCCCACGCCATGGCGGCCCAACCGCGAGTGGTTTCGAGGGTATTGGGCACGTTCTGCCCCTTGGGCCACGCGCGCATGTTGTATTCGATGCCAGGCGCGAGCACGACATGATCGGCCGCCGCCCCGAGACGGGCCCGCCAGAGTTGCACCGGGATATCAAAATCGGTAGTGGTCCAGAACGGCGTGGGCACCAGCCAATCAATGAGCCCTTCACGGGCCCAAGCCGCTCCCGGCATACCCAAGCCATCCGCCGCGTCGGGATTTGCCGGCACCCGCACCCCAGCTGAATGGGGTGGCCCCAACGGATGCTATACTCATCCACGAGCTCCCGCACTTCGCGCATAAAGTGAGTCAACGTTTCGCCGCCTTGGCTTTCCTCCCCGGGCTTAAAGTGCCAGCCAAACCTCATCCAATCGAGTTCTAGGCCATCGGCGTAGTAGCGCTCCAGCAGTTCCCTCACCAAAGCCATCGCATATTCACGCAAGGCGGGCTGATTGTAGTCCAGGCCGCGATCGACCCAGTTAGTGATCTCATCCCCCGGGATGCGCCAATACTCCGGATGTTCGATCCAATATGGACTGTGCATGTGGTTGGTGGTGTCGGACGCTTCGTGCACGTCATTCATCCGCATGCTTATCCAGGGAGAGATGCCTTTCTCCCGACTCCGATTGATCCAGATGGTATAGGGATCCAGCCCGCGCTCGTGTAGGAGTTTAGCGTTTTCCGGCCACCTCAAGGCTTTCCCGATCGGCTTTTTTTGATGCTCCGTCAATTCCCAGATCACGCCGCGAACCTCACTGGCATAACTGGTTTTCATCGCACTGGGGTTGAGAAAAAGGTGGCTGACTTCGGTGTCTGCATACTGGTCCACCCAGGCCTGCAAGCCTTCGATCGTCATGTCGTCGGCATCACGAGTGCCAAAAAAGTGGCTATTGTCTTCATTGATGATGAGGCCGAGCCGCGGGGCCGGATCGGTCGCCTGCAGGGTGAGTGGGAGGGTGAGCGGGAGGAAAGCGCAGAGCGCGAGGAAGAGGGGACGTCGGGTAGGCATGGGGCGCAATGGGAAGGGCGAGCGCGACCAGGAGGGGCAATGCCAATGTTTACTATGTTAACAAAGCAGCTTGTGGAGGGAAATCAAAAGGGACCCTACCGGCGTGCCCCTCGTGTCGGGCATGAATCAGGGACATCGGTCAGCCGGCCAAATCTTCATCTTTTGCGTTCAATCCCTTTCCTCGGAATCTTCGACCCCTTTCCGCGGAATTTTGCCGTCACTGGAAACTGGTAGCGCTTCTTTGTCTGGAGTGTCCAGGATAGGGCTTCACTCTGCCCCTTATAAAATCGCTGCTCATTGTTCTTTCCCTCGGACTTGCTCTGATTCTGTCTCTTATACACATCTCCGAGCCCACGAGACCTCTCTACATCTCG
>OJFP01001059.1_pt1 | contig 15270 bp, 18 predicted proteins | sample 1594141 | NCBI WGS metagenome assembly OJFP01 (sample SAMN05416843, study PRJEB24817) | seawater metagenome | isolation source: Sea water | place: Canada:Atlantic | collected 2013-07
ACGAGATGTAGAGAGGTCTCGTGGGCTCGGAGATGTGTATAAGAGACAGAGCAAATTCAAAAGATCAAGAAGATGGGAGATTTCTCCGATCTTGTTTCTATGATCCCCGGCGCCAGCAAAGCATTGGATAACAACGAAATCGATGAAGACGCCTTCAAACCGATTGAAGCTATTATCTATTCAATGACGCCGGAGGAGCGTCAGAATCCGGAAATTCTTAATGGAACTCGTCGTAGACGAATTGCAGCCGGTTCTGGCACTACTGTCCGTGAGATCAATGATCTCATTAAACAGTTCGAACAGATGAAAAAAATGATGAAGACCATGTCCAAAATGGGAAAGATGGGCCGGGCTCTTCAAGGATTAAAAAATTTACCGATTGGTAAGTAACATTATATATACACAACTCACTGGAGAACAACATTGATTAGAATTAGACTTCAAAAGAAAGGACGTAAAAAACGACCAATCTTTCATATTGTAGTTGCAGACAGCAAAGTTGCTCGTGATGGAAGAATCATTGAGCAGGTAGGCCGTTATGACAACGTAACTGAGAAAAAAGAAGTGGTACTCAACGAAGACCGCATTCTTTACTGGTTAGATACCGGAGCTCAACCATCCGACACTGTACGCAAGATCCTCAGAAACGAAGGTGTTCTTTACAAGCGTCATTTGATGATGTGGGGAAAAAGCGAAGAAGAGATTGAAACAGCACTTGCTGAGTGGAAATCTTACCGTGACTCAAAAGGAGACGACAGCGATTCCCGTAAAGACAAGCACAAGGACGTTCTTGCTGCAGAAGAAAAAGAATTTAAAGATCAGGTTCAGAAAAAAGCGGCTAAAGCAGCTGTTGAATTAGAAACTGAGTCTTCTGATGAAGAAACAGCTACTGAAGAGACAGAAGCTACAGCTGAAACTGAAGTGGCTGAAGAAGCTGCAACAGAAGAAACTACTGACGAAGCTCCCGCTGAAGAGGAAGTTGTTGAAGAAACAGCTCCTGAAGCAGAAGTTGAAGCAAAAGAAGCTGCTGAAGAAGTAGAAGAAAATATTGCTGAAGCTACTGAAGAGCCTGCTACCGAAGAAGCAACTGTTGAAGAAACAGAAGACGCTCCGGCTGAAGAAGAAAAAGAAGAAGTTGCTGAAGAGCCAAAAGCTGAAGCAAGTTCAACTCAAACTTCTGATGACATGACTGCTAAAGAAGCTATCGATCATATCAGAGATACTGATCTTGATGCATTAAAAGGGTTTATTTCTGACGACGAGTCAAGAAAAACCGTTATTGCAGCATGGGAAAGCAAACAATCTGAAGGATAATTTAATCCGGCTCCTATGAATCAGGAAGCCAATATACAACCATTTACTTTAGTCGGGCGCGTAGATCGCTCGCACGGACTTGACGGCGAAGTTAAAATCATTTTTGAGTTTGACGATCCCGAAATCCTGAATGAAATAACTGTTGTGTATTTGCGGAACGAAAGGGGCGACTACTTCCCTACCCGAATTAAAGATGTTCGGACTGAGGAAAAAAGAAATGAAATTTCGTTCTTTGTACATTTTGAACATATCGCTGATCGCACAGCGGCAGAAGAATTAAAAAATTCAGGCGTATATCTGGAAACAGATCTGGCCAACACTTTAATTCCTGACGTTGAAGAAACAAACAGCTTGCTTCACTTTGATGTTTACAACACAAATGGTGAGCACATCGGAATAGTAATGGACATCATCGAGAACTCCATGCAGTCTATTCTGAATGTTTCTTCAAAAAACGGTTCTCTTCTTATTCCTAATGTTAGCCACTATGTGGTTAAGGAAAATTTTGAAGAAGAATCTGTCATCTGCCAAAACCTGGAAGAACTCGGAGAACTTTAGAAATGAGAATTGATATCATATCTGCAGTTCCGGGATTACTTACAGGTCCGCTGGAAAATAGTATTGTGCAACGCGCCAAAGAAAAAGGCTTGGTTGAGATCTTTGTTCATGATCTTCGGGATTACACAGAAGACAAACACAACAAGATTGATGACTACCCTTATGGAGGCGAACCGGGCATGGTGCTGACACCACAACCGATCTTCAGCTGTATAGACCATCTGACTTCTGAAAGGAAATACGATGAAATTATCTTTACGGCTCCTGATGGAGAGGTGTTTAACCAGGAAGAGGCCAACAAGCTGTCACTTTTAAAAAACGTGATCATATTGTGCGGCCACTATAAAGGAATCGATCAGCGAGTTAGAGATGCATTAATCACCAAAGAATATACCATTGGTGATTACGTGCTTTCAGGAGGGGAACTTCCCGCTATGGTTATTACTGATGCTTTGGTTAGATTGATACCGAATGCCATTGGAGATGCCGGAAGCGCATTAAGCGATTCGTTTCAGGATGGATTACTTGAAGCTCCCATTTATACCCGACCGGCCGAGTTCAAAGGAATGAATGTTCCTGAGGTCTTAAGATCAGGCGATCATAAAAAGATCGAAGCGTGGAAAAGCGAGCAATCTCTTGCAAAAACAAAAGAACGAAGAAAAGATTTGTACGAAAAATTTAAGAAAGATTATTAACGGCTGATTAGTCAGCAAAGAAACAGAATCATGGATAAGCTAAAACTTGTAGAACAAACGATAGTTAATGACGACATCGCTCAATTCACCGCCGGTGATACAGTGAATGTTCACTACCGTGTACGTGAAGGAGAAAAAGAACGTATTCAGCAGTACGAAGGTGTTGTATTGAATGAGCGTGGAAGCGGAGCTAATAAAACGTTTACCGTTCGTAAAATAAGCAGCAACGTTGGTGTTGAGCGTATTTTCCCTCTTTACTCTCCTTTTATTGCAAAGATCGAAGTTAAAAAACGCGGGAGTGTAAGACGTTCTAAACTATTTTATCTGCGTGAACTAAGAGGTAAAGCTGCTCGTATTAAGGAGCGCGGACAGGAAAGCAAAAAGAAGTAACATTCTCTTTTTAAGAACCGGACTCGGGCTTCAAATACAGGAAGCCCGTTTCTTCTTTTTTAAAACTAAATTTATTTAGATGAATATTATTCTTTTTGGACCTCCTGGTGCCGGAAAAGGCACGCAAGCGAAATTACTTCAGGACAAATACTCAATACCTCACCTTTCAACCGGTGATATATTTAGAACTGCGATAAAAAACCAGACTCCTCTTGGCGTTAAGGTTAAATCTATTCTTGACTCAGGTCAGTTGGTTCCGGATGAAACCGTGGTTGATCTTGTGGCGGATGAGCTTAAAGACCCTAAATATGATAGCGGGTTTATCCTTGACGGTTTTCCAAGAACGGTTCCTCAGGCAGAAGCTTTTGATGAGATCGCGGAAAACCAGAACAAAGCTATTGATGCCTTTGTGGTTCTTACTGTTCCCGAGAAGGAGTTGATCTCCAGAATTCTTTCAAGAGGACAGGGAAGAACTGATGATACCGAGGAAAAGATCAAAACCCGTTTAGAGGTTTATCACGAAGAAACAGAGCCGGTGCAAAATCACTACTCTTCAAAAGGTGTTGTTAAAGAAATTGATGGCATAGGAACCATTGATGAAATCTTTGAGCGCATTACTTCTTCGTTAAAGTAATTATTTAAAAGCCATCACTAAGTGATGGCTTTTTTTATTCGTCCTTAAGTTGTTTTATCATAATTCTGGTTTCAGGAACCGCCCCTTTTGATATTGTAAACTGAAGGCCTCCTAAATAATCGGAAAGTACCTCGAGCTCTTCGGCGTACCATTTTTTAAATTCCCTTTCATTTCCTTCTCCGTAGATCAAAAACTTCCTTGTTTCTGCTTCCAGAATATCGACTCTTTTTTCGATAACAGAGATCAGATTCGAACCGCGGTCAAGACTGGAAAGATATTCTTTTCCGATAGTTGTGAAGTTTTCCGACTCGAATCCTGATCTAACTATCAGCATGTTATTAGTGAAATCGATAGATCTGTTTAGCGATATCTCGTAATCCGGATTGTTGGCTAATTCACTTCTTAAACTGTCAACTTCTTCCTTTGCAGAAACAGCTTTGGCATAAAGATCATCCAGATTCAACAGAAACGTTTCATAATAATTGACCCTGTTCCTTCTTTCCACTGCTTCTTCTCGTAAAGTTGTTAAATAGAAAGCGCCATAAACCCCAATAAATACAACTAATAGTTCAAGTAAGAGAAATTTCCAGCTTCGGTTTTGAATGATTTTTTTCATGCGAATAGATTAAAAGATAGACAATCCTGTTTTTGTAGTTAGTCTTTCCAGAACCTCCATTCCCAGAACCGAATTTCCGGCTTTATTTAGCTTTGGGCTCCATACAGCAACACTGTAGTGTTCCGGAAAAACTGCCACAATTCCTCCACCAACGCCACTTTTTCCGGGCAGACCTACTTTAAAAGTAAACTCCCCTGCCTGATCATAAAAACCACAGGTAAGCAAAATTGCACTTAATCTTTTTGACTGAGAAGCATTCAGAATTCGTTCATCGGTTACAAAATGTTTTCCATGATTTGCGTAGAGCAAAAAGGTTTGCGCAAGCTCTTTACAACTCATTTCAATCGAGCACATATAGAAATAAAAATCCAGAACATCTTCCACAAGATTTTCAATGTTGCCGAATGACTTCATAAGACTGGCGAGTGCTACATTTCTGTATCCCGTTTCTTTCTCGGACTCAGCTACCTTTTTATTAAAACCAATGCTTGGGTTGCCCGACAGCTTTTGTACAAACTCGAGAAATTCCTGTTTTGGGTTATGAAGATTAGAGATCAGTATATCACAAATAACAAGTGCTCCCGCATTTATAAGTGGGTTTCTTGGAATACCTGATTCATATTCTAATTGAACCAAAGAATTGAATGGGTTTCCAGAGGGCTCAACACCAACTCTTTTCCACAACTTCTCTCCCAACATCGGATACGCCATTGTGAGCGCAAATACTTTACTTATGCTTTGAATGGAAAATCGTTCGTCACTTTGACCGATAGCAAAGTTTCCTTTTTCCAGACTACAAAGATGTATGCCAAAACTATCTTCTTTTACATCAGCAAGTTCCGGTATATAGTTTGCTACTTTGCCCCCAAACTTCTCTTTGTTCAGCTCCGAATCTATCTCATTAAGTATCTTTTGATAATCCATTAATTTATAACATAGTTTTTAGCCAATTCCAGAAACTCTTTCACTTCCTGTTTTTGCCATTTTTTATCTTCACCGAATTCTTCAGCTAATATCTCCGCAACCTTTGGCGCCACTTCAATTGCAGCTTCCGCATCTAACAACAGGGCCCGGGTTCTTCGGGACAAAAGATCCTCTATGGTTTGAGCCCATTCATTTCTTATCGCCCAAACGATCTCTGCTTTTATATACGGAAGACCCGGATGCAGCTGTTCTTTCATAGAATCATTTTCTTCCATTATTTTTTCAATAGCTACCCTATCTGATCCATACACACTCAACGGGTCGTTCTTATCCACATTTTTTAACCAGCCGTGAATACGTTGATTCTTTGTTTTTGTCTTTTTGAATTCCACACCTGCAACCATTGCCGCCCGATCGATTGTGTCTTCGGCCATTTTTCTATAGGTCGTCCATTTTCCCCCGGCAATTGTAACCAATCCGGATTCAGAAATCTGAATGTGATGACTTCTGGATATTTCAGACGTAGACTTTGACTCCGGTGGTTTCACAAGAGGTCTTAATCCTGCAAAAACACTCTTTACGTCTTTTCTGGTTGGGTCTTTGGTTAAGTACTCTTTCGCATGTTTAAGAATAAAATCTATTTCTTCATCTAATGCTATTGGCTCTAAAGCAGGCTTGTCAATTGGTGTGTCCGTTGTACCTACAAGAGCTTTCCCGTGCCATGGAACAGCAAAAAGAACTCGTCCGTCATCTGTATGAGGAACCATTATAGCTGCGTCTCCGGGTAAAAATTCTTTATCCAGCACCAGATGAATGCCTTGTGCGCACTGAATTATATTTTCGTGTTTCTGGTCATCCATTTTGAGTATGGAATCAGAAAAAATTCCCGTTGCGTTAACAACCGCTCTGGCTTTGATCGTAAATTCTTCTCCATGAATATGATCTCTGGCAACTACGCCATCAATAAATCCTGAATCGCCTTTTATCAATTCATTTACTTTCATATAATTTACCGGAATCGCCCCAAGATCAGCAGCTGTTTGGGCTAAATTGATCGCCAGGCGCGAATCATCAAACTGTCCATCGTAATAAATTACTCCTCCTCTCAATCCTTCCGGCTCCAGTGTTGGGATCTTTTCGAGTACTTCTTCCTTTGAAAGTGTTTTGGATTTTTTGATGCCCAGTTTTCCGGCTAAGGCATCATACACTTTCATTCCAATTCCATAAAACGGACCATTCCACCATTCATAGCTTGGAACTATAAAAGATTGGTGACTCACCAAATGTGGCGCGTTCTGAATAAGCAAGCCCCGTTCATGCAAAGCTTCTATCACCAATGACACATCTCCTTGTTGTAAATAGCGAACCCCACCATGAACCAATTTTGTGCTTCTGCTGGATGTTCCTTTGGCAAAATCAGCCATATCTAGCAACAGGGTTTTATAGCCTCTGTTTGCTGAATCCACAGCACAACCTAAACCTGTTGCTCCTCCTCCAATTATCAGAATATCCCAATAATCGTTGTATTCTCTGATGTGGTTTAGTGATTCTTTTCGGTTCATGAGGCTAAGCTTTTTGCTTTAATTTAGATGATGTAAGTGATTCGGTACGATTCATTTTGGTTATTCAAATTTTAGATAGAAAATTAAATTTAGCCCTTACATAAGATCCCGAAATAAATTCGGGATGACGATCTTTCTTGAAAACAATACTAATTCAAAATTCATCATTTAGAATTAGTAATTATTTAAACCCAATTCTTACTCTTCTCTACCGCCTGATTCCATTTTTCTAACAACCTTTCTTTCTCTGATGTTTTCATTTCCGGCTCAAACCTTGCATCAATTTCCCATTTCTTTTGTAGTTCATCCGTGCTTTTCCAGAAACCGACAGCTAGTCCTGCTAAATATGCGGCCCCAAGTGCTGTAGTTTCGGTTACTTTTGGTCTCACGATCGGAATTCCCAGAATATCAGACTGAAACTGCATGAGTGTTTTATTTACAGAAGCTCCGCCATCAACCCGGAGCTCTTTAATTGAAATTCCAGAATCTGCTTCCATTGCCGTCAGCACATCTTTCACTTGAAATGCGATTCCTTCCAGGGCAGCTCTTGCTATGTGACCGGCAGTTGCTCCGCGCGTTAACCCATACATGGCTCCGCGCGCTTTTTGATCCCAATGCGGAGCGCCAAGCCCTGCAAAAGCGGGAACCAGATACACGCCTCCATTATCTTTTTCTGTCAAGGCCAGTTTTTCCACATCTGCTGAAGATTCAATAATTCCCAACCCGTCTCTTAGCCACTGAACCAATGCTCCTGCAATAAATATTGAACCTTCCAAAGCATAGGTCGTCTCACCGTTCATCTGCCAACCGATCGTCGTTAACAGGTTGTTCTCAGAAGTAATAGCTTTTTCACCCGTGTTGAACATGATAAAAGAACCTGTTCCATACGTATTCTTAAGCATTCCGGGCTCAAGACACATTTGTCCAAACAGTGCCGCCTGCTGATCTCCGGCTATTCCTGTAATTGGAATTCCACTTTCAAAACAATCCAGTTCTGCTGCTGCAATTTCTCCGCTTGATGAACAAACATTCGGTAACATATTTTCCGGTATGTCCATTAGCTCCAAAAGTTCTGTATCCCATTCTTTATCATGGATATTGAAAAGAAGTGTGCGTGAAGCATTTGTAATATCCGTAACGTTCTTTTTTCCTTTAGTAAGATTCCATATCAGCCAGCAATCTATAGTTCCGAAAGCAAGTTTCCCTTCTTCTGCTTTTTGTCGGGCTCCATCAACATTATCGAGAATCCACTTAAGCTTCGTACCTGAGAAATAGCTATCTAAAACGAGTCCCGTTTTTTGCTGTATTTTATCTAACCATCCTTCATTCCTAAGCTCATCACAGTAATCTGATGTTCTTCGGTCTTGCCAGACTATAGCGTTATAAACCGGTTCTCCTGTTTCCTTATCCCAAACGACTGTGGTTTCTCTTTGGTTGGTGATGCCTATCGCGGCAATTGTTTTCCCGCCTTCAGCATATTTTGAAACGACTTCTTCAATTACTTCTTTTTGGGTGTTCCAAATCTCCTCTGGATCATGTTCTACCCAGCCATCTTTAGGAAAATGTTGTTTGAATTCTTTTTGGGCGACATGTTCAACTTCCCCTTTTTTATTGAAAAGAATTGCTCTGGAACTGGTTGTTCCCTGATCTATGGATAGGATGTATTCTTTAGCCATGAAGAAAACATAATGCTATTTTTGTTTTTCTTCTGCTTTATTTTGCAGCCACTTAAAAGCCTGGTCTTTATCTACAAAAATCTTAGAAACCAATCCATTATTACTGGCAACCGTTTCCCAGAATTTCCAATAATCTAATTTTGAGCCTTCAACGAAAAGTGCGGCGATAACGGATTTGTGTTTAATATTTAGTTTTTCATTTTTTTTTGGATCAAAAAACTCCATCACCTGCAGTACACCTGCGTCCAACTCAACTTTACTTAAATCCTTTAATAATTGATAGCCAAGGTTATGTGCTTTTTCCCGGCTTTTGGAGCTTATTTCTATTGCAGACTCCAAATTCAACATCCCTGTTCCAACAACTTCCAGTATCTCTATTTCATCGTGGCTTTTGAATTCAAGCTCATACATTACAACCCCAATTATTAATGCTTACATCAATAAACTAAATTTTATATCTACCGCAAAGCTTTTTATTCGGGTATACCGTCTAAACAGATTTAGCCAATGCATTTCTGAATGCTCTGGCTCCAATTTCCACCAACTGCTTTGATTTGTAGAATTCAAAAGTATCGCAGGTGTCTCTGGGCACTTCGACTAAAATATCCGGCTTGTAATGTTCTATCATTAATTCTGTAAGTCGGTCTTGTGTAAAGCTGAAAGTACTTTCCATGAGCTCAAACAGTGAAAATGATTCCTTTTTTCTTTCTTCGTGGTTTTGTGCAAACTCTTTTATGGAATCCGGAAGGATGTTTTCGAACCAATACTTTTTACGTTGTTTCTTTTCTTCTTTGATCAATAAATCCTCTACAATGGTTCTGGAATTTATATCCACTGCTACAATGATGGCGTCATCTCTTTTTTGAACCAGGTTTATGGGCAAAGGATTTAAAACACCGCCATCCACCAAGACAAGTTCTTCATCATCAATAGGAGTAAAAATTCCGGGAATAGAAACCGACGCTCTCAAGGCTTTAAAAAGGTCTCCTTCTTTAAAATGAACTTCTTTATGATGTTTCATATCGGTTGCAACCGCTGTAAAAGGAATTTTAAAATCTTCTATTTTCTGTTGTCCGGTAACCTCGATATGTTTTCCGAACAGTTTTTCTCCTTTTACAAAACCCTGAGAAGTAAATGTGAAATCCAACAGATCAAATACGCCTTTTTTGGTGAGACTCAGCATCCATTTTTTGTATTCAGATAACTGGCCTGCACAGTAAATTCCTCCAACAACCGCACCCATTGAGCAGCCAATTACTTCTATGATCTCGTAGCCTTCTTTTTCGAGTTCTTCAATAACACCAATATGCGCAACTCCTCTGGCTCCTCCGGAACCTAATACAAGATGTACTTTCTTCTTCTCTGATCTCATCCTACAACCTGACTCTCTTTATTTCAAAAAATTTCTAGTTCTTACAACCCGATTCTTTCTCAGCTAATTTAACTAATTCCCAATACGGTGGTTTATATCCGTTTTCTTCGATAAATGAATCAACAGCTGTTGAGGTTTTCTCTTTCAACTCTTTATGTCTTTGTATAAAGGCATCACTTTTCAACGCTTGGGTTGCACTCATTCCTTCGGGAATCGGTCCTTCCGATTCAAACTGATTTTTGATCCAACTGTTTCCTTTCATAATCCTTGCAAAAGGAAGCATCCGCGGATTGAATTCGATTTCTTCTCCTTGTTCGGCACACACAAGCATGGCGTCTATTACCGCGTTGTATAAATGATCATCAAACAAGCTTTCAGCGCTTCTCCACTCAGCCACTACCGAAAGTTGTGGATCGTATTCTAAGTCTGACGGCATTTGTGTTACAAAATTCTCGACGCCAAAAGTGTTCAGTAATTTCACAACCCCATTAGATGATATGGTTGATTCTGATTCCCACAATTGAATTCCATTATTTTTGTACGCATATGATCCCACTTCAGAACAAAACATAGCTTCCGGATCATAAAAATTCATTTTGAAATCGTAGGGAATGTGTCGTTGTTGAACTTCTTCAAACATTTCTTTAGCAGCTATATGAGGAAGCATCGGGTTTTCCTTTATTTCGGAAAGATCAGCTCTGGGACGTAAAACCATAAACCGAAGCTTTCGGTCTTTGATGTATTCTTCCAGCGTAGCGATAGCAACACCTCTTTCTATATGTGCCTCTATCAAATAAGGAATATTTGTTCCTTCCTCTACATAGATCAGAGCAACGTGCGAAAAGTTTCCGGGATAATCATTTCCCCTTGAAATAAGCGCTGAGACTTCCGCTCCTCCTCGTGATACCAACAGATCTCCACTGTGAACTTTTATTCCCAGAATATTTGTAGATGGCGTTTGTGATTCCTCTTCCTTCACATACAAAACCGGATCAATAGGCTCTTCTGATTGCAATAAAACTTCTTCGACTGTTGCACGCATTCCGTACAGAGTTTTGTAAAGAATATCTCTGGATTCTTTTTCTGATATATCCCATTTCGCAGACAGATCTTTGATCACTTTTCGTGCTCTGTTATATACCTCAAAAAACTCTGGATTTTGTACTTCCTGTGCAGCAATAATCGGAGCCAGCTCAAAGAAACTCAGGAGCAGTTCATCAAAAATTACATCATCCGGTTTGGGTTCTCTGTTTTCAATTTCATCAACAATTGAGAACAGATCAGAAATGAGAGCTTCAATAACTCCGGGTGTAATTATCTCTTTATCCGCTTTTGCTTCAGCAAATTTACTTTCCAGAAAATCCCATCGTTCATCCTGATCCCAAATAAAAGGAGTGGAATTACCTTCGCTTTCAATGTTGATGGTGGAATTGTCGGGAATCAGTAATAATCCGTAGAGAATGATAATTCCCAGAAGGGCGATGCTAAGTTTCTTTTTCATGGATAGAATTTAGCGAAAGTAATTATAATTCATGAAGAAGTTTTGGTCATCTCGTGATGAATGTCCCTGATTCAGATTTATAATTAAGCCAAAAGCTAATTCATAAATCCGGGCATCCCTCGGATTCAATCGAGAACCATCGATTGAATCATCTCCCTTCGAAGGGAGAATTACTTTAATATCTTCATTATCCCATCCTTAACCCCAACCAAGCTCTCCACATCATTAAAGTGCTCAATTCCTTCTCCCATTACAAATAAAGGGACTTCATTTCGTGTATGAGTTTTAACTGACAGATCTTCCAGGTTTCCGTGATCGCTGGTTATTACCAACACATCTTCGCTTCTTTTATGTATGATGATATGTAGCAGAAACTCATCCAGTGGTTGGAGTACTCTTCGGGCATCATCAATACTTTTGTTATGGCCGGCTTTGTCAGTAAGATAATATTCGTACAAAACCAGATCATGATCCGGAACAACATTCAGTAATCTTTTGGCTGCATCCGTAGCTGTTATCTTTGGAATATTTATATCCAGTTTTTCTCGCCAGGCATTTTGGACGATCTCTGCAGTCAGTGCTTTTTCTGCCAGAATATCATCAGTAGAATTCAAATGCATTTCAGCACTTTTGGTCATGAGTGTTGTACAGCTCCATCTGTTTCTCCGATTTGCGTGCTCAAAGAAAATAGGAGGATATGCATTCATGAAATATGGTTTCTTTCCCACTTCTTTAGCCGCCTGAAAAACACTCTGCTCTTTCAGTAAATGCTTTATTCCTGAATGTGGAAATGGACCAAAATGCTTTCCTATCACTTTAGATGCATTTTCACCGGTGAACAAAGTTGTCTGACCGGTTCCACTTTGGGGAAGTCCTTCTACATCAAGATTGGCATCTATCGCTTTATATAATTGATTTGAAGAACGAACTCCTTTTCCGTTCTTAAAAAAATTCTCTCCCGAAAGGATCTGAAAACTTTCATAAGAATCTATGAGGAAAGGATTTTCTTTGCCTTCATTCCCTATTCCAACTCCATCAATAAAAATGAAAATTACAGCCAAATCACTTCTCCAATATCAGTGTAACAGGACCATCGTTTATTAATTCAATATCCATCATAGCACCAAACTTTCCGGTTTGAATATTTAGATCTGAATGTTCTTTAAAGTAAGAGATCATTTCCTCGTACATCGGTTCTGCTTTATCCGGTTTGGCTGCTTCTATAAAACTGGGTCGAGTTCCCTTTTTTGCATTACCATATAAAGTGAATTGTGACACTACTAAAAGTCCTCCACCTACATCACTGACCGAAAGATTCATTTTTTCGTCTTTATCTTCAAATATCCGCAGCTTCAGGATCTTCTTACACATCCATTCCAGTTGTTCTTTAGTGTCATCCTGATGGATTCCCACCAGCAATAATAAACCCTCTTCGATAGCTCCGGTAATTTCATTTCCGACGGTTACTGATGCAGATTTTACGCGCTGAATTACAACTTTCATATACTAGAATTATGTGGATTACTATGTGGAATACTTACTAACAAAAACTGGATAACTAAAATCGTTCAAAGTTCTCAACAAGTTTCCACAATTTGTTCACCTAATCAACATTCAAAAAGAATAACTTTTGCTGTTGAACAGCTTCAGCTGATTTATATGTACAATACAGATACACTTGTTGATAACGAAAAATATCAGTTTATAAATTACTGTTTTTTATAAGAAATATATCAACATTAATATCCACAAAGTTTTGTCAAGCGATGTAGAGAAAAAGAATAACTTTGTTATCCACAAATCCACACTCTCTACTACTATATATTAAATTTATAAATCTCATTTTATTTGTCTTTTAGGATGTGGATAAGAAGTGAGAAAAAGGATTCTCAAAGAGTTTTATAAGAACGTATATTTAAGCAATAAAAAATTCCTGATCTCATGGATAAAAGATACCCTATTGGAAATTTTGATTACGAGAAAGATCACGATCTAAATGATACAGAAATGTACATCAATGAGATCAAAGAACTTCCTTCAAAAGTAAGAGCTCTTGTTTCAGAATTATCAGAAGAACAATTGAATACTCCGTACAGAGAAAATGGTTGGACTCCCGTTCAGGTTATCCATCATTTGGGAGACAGCCACCTTAATTCATTGTGCAGATTCAAACTTGCTATGACAGAAGAAAATCCTACAATTCGTCCCTACAATGAAGCTGCCTGGGCTGTTTTAGGTGATTATGAGTTGATGAGTGTTGAAGAAGGATTGAATTTTCTGGAAGCAGTTCATTTGAAATGGGTTGCTATCTTTAAAACAATTAAAAAAGATGATTGGAAGCGAACGTTTCAGCATCCTGAATCAGGAATTAATTATAAACTTATAAATGCCTTAGCGATGTATGCCTGGCATGGAAATCATCACTTAGCTCATATTGAGTTGGTAAGAAATTAAAGCTAAACAAGGAAACACTCCCCGGAATCAGTTCAGAACTGTGAACTGATTCATCCCCTCTCGAGAGGGGATTTAAATACATAAAAAAATGACAAAAAAGACATTCACATACAAAGATTCAGGCGTAGATATCAAAGCCGGAGAAGAGCTTGTTAATTCCATAAAAGGAGTAGTTAAAGAGACTCATGGTCCTGCAGTGCTTTCCAACATTGGTGGTTTTGGTGGATTTTTTAAACCGGATATGGGAGCGTTTAAAAATCCTGTATTTGTAAGTTCTGTGGATGGCGTTGGAACCAAATTGATTGTGGCGTTCAAAGCTGGAAAATATGATACAGTTGGACAAGATCTGGTAAATCATTGTGTGAATGATATAGCGGTTTGTGGGGCGACTCCTCTGTTCTTTCTGGATTATTTCTCTACAGGAAAACTTGAGCAAAATGTGGGTTACGATGTGATCAAAGGATTTGCAACGGCCTGCAAGGAAAATAATGTAGCTTTGATAGGTGGAGAAACTGCTGAGATGCCTGATATTTACGGAGAAGGTGAATTCGATCTGGCCGGAACCATTGTAGGTATTGTGGATGAAGACAAAGTGATCAACGGTACAGGAATTGAAAAAGGAGATGTTCTTCTTGGATTCAAAAGCTCAGGTTTACACACGAACGGATATTCACTCGCCAGAAAAGTGTTATTCAGTGAATACGATGTAAACGATCATGTGGATGAACTTGGATGTACCGTTGCAGAAGAATTATTGCAGGTTCATCGATCTTATTTAGGTTTGATATCAGAGTTAAAAGAAATGGATGGAGTAAATGGTTTTTCTCACATTACCGGTGGTGGAATGGTTGGAAACACCAAACGAATTTTACCGGAAGGATTGGCTTTAGATATTAACTGGGAAGGCTGGGAGCGTCCTGCGGTTTACAAACTGATTCAGGAAATTGGAAATGTACCTGAAGAAGATATGCAAGCAACGTTTAATCTAGGAATTGGATTAGTTTGTGTGGTTTCTGCAGATAAAATAGCGGACGTAAAAGCAAAAGCTGAAAGTTTAGGAGAAGAAGTTTTTGAGGTGGGTTCTGTAATTAAGGATTAAAAATTAAGAATGAAATATCTATCTCTGTCAATATTTCTTCTTTTTTGTTCCTGTTTTCTCATTCCAAAAGAAGGTCAGTTTGATATTTATAATCCTCATGAAGAAGATTATTACTTAAAAGTTCATCAAGGCAATGAAGCTGTATTTGAACAAAGTTTGAGTGATAGTTCTTTGAATGAAGCAATATTGTTAGCTCCCGGGGAATCATATTTATTCAAATTAAAAAAGCCTTATAAGGATTCAGATGGAATAACATTCAAAAGTTTTTCTACCAAAAAGAACGAATATGATGAGTATGAACTAATCGAAATCTCAAGTACTACGGTAAAATTTATGAGAAAGAGTTTTTGGACGGATTGGGAACTTTAATATCATTTCAATGGTCAGCTTTATGATTTAGAAAAAGTTTCCAACTACACAGACCTTTAGAATTATTGGCGAAACAAGAACGCAATGAAATCGACGGCTCCGAAGG
>OJFP01001062.1_pt1 | contig 15237 bp, 13 predicted proteins | sample 1594141 | NCBI WGS metagenome assembly OJFP01 (sample SAMN05416843, study PRJEB24817) | seawater metagenome | isolation source: Sea water | place: Canada:Atlantic | collected 2013-07
ATCTACACTATCCTCTTCGTCGGCAGCGTCAGATGTGTATAAGAGACAGTCACTGGTCTCCGCGGATGAAGTGCGGTTGCTGTCGGACATCGAACACCTGATCGGTCAGCTATTACCGCGTAAATTTATTGGTGGGTTTGAACCCGAACATAACCTGCCGGAAACCACGCTGGATCGACGTCCGCCAAAACCACCCGCACCCAAAAAAGAGCCCCGTGGTCGTCGCAGCGGACACCGAGACGGTCAGCGGTCAGGCGAAAATAGCCGTGGCCATCGCGCCGGTGGACGATCCAGCAACGAACAACAGGCATCAGGCAAGCCAAGGCGCAGCCGGGGTGCTGGCAGCACTGGCGCCGGCAATAGCAAGCGGAGTGGAAACAGCAGTTCGACTGGAAACACTGGCTCCAATGGCAATAGCGCGGGTAACACTAACCGACGCGCGAAAAGTACCGCTGGCAACAGCTCAAGCGGTAATTCCAACAATCGCAATAGTAATCGTAGAGCCGGAAATTCGCGCGATGACAATGTTGGAAACGTGGCACCTCGCGGCAAACAGGCGCCCCAGGAGCGACCGGATAACTGGGGTAACCGCTAAACTTTTTACTGCCTGCGCAGCCAGCGAACGCGGTATGAGCGGCCTTTTAGCTTGCCGTCGTTGAGTTTTTTCAGCGCGGCCCTGACCTCGGTACTAGCCACCGCAACGTAGGTCACTTTATCCCCGACCGAAATTTTGCCGACTGTTTTACCATCGATCCCCTGTTCACCAGTTAGCGCCCCCAGGACATCACCGGCCCGAATCTTCTGTTTTTTCCCGGCATCGATCTGCAAGGTCTCCATCTGCGGCTGATAGGCAGGCTCATTTAGCACCTCCAGTGGGGGCAATGCCTGTGGCGATACCCGGTAATCCAGCTCCTGCTCCAGTCGGGTCAGCTTGTGGCGCTCCCGCGGGCCTATGAGTGTAAAGGCAAGTCCTTTTTTCCCAGCACGACCGGTCCGGCCGATACGATGAAAATGAACCTCACTGTCATGGGCCACAAAGTAGTTGATGACCGCATCCAGATCACTAATATCCAGTCCGCGTGCCGCCACGTCGGTGGCCACCAGTATCGATACGCTACGGTTAGCAAATCTTTCAAGTGTCTGATCGCGGATCCGTTGATCGAGATCACCGTGTAGCGCCATGGCGCTGAAGCCCGCCTCGCAAAGTTCATTAGCGACCTCGCGAGTCATTATTTTGGTATTGCAAAACACCAACGCGGACTCGGGTCGATAACTTAACAGCAGCGACTTCAACGCGGTGAGCCGTTGATCGGCATCCTCGAGTTGATAATAGTGCTCTTTAATGTCGCGGGTATCATCGTCACTGGGAACCGCTACCCGAACCGGATCAATCATCACCCGGTTGGCGACCGCCTCTATCTGTTCTGGATAAGTGGCACTAAACAGCAGGGTCTGACGGCGCGCCGGGACAAACCCGATAATCGCATCCAGCGCATCCTGAAAGCCCATGTCCAGCATGCGGTCGGCTTCATCCAGCACCAGGGTCTGTAATTGCTCCAGACGCAGATGTCCTTTTCTAAGTAGTTCCTCTACCCGCCCGGGGGTACCCACCGCTATATGCGGTGCTCGGGCGAGTGAATTGATCTGGGTATAGAGCGGCACCCCACCGCAAAGGGTCAGCACTTTTATATTGGCGATTGCTCTGCCCAGTCGGCGGATTTCTTTAGCCACCTGATCCGCGAGCTCGCGGGTAGGACAGAGGACCAGTGCCTGAGTTTCAAACCGGGTAACGTCGAGCTGTTGCAACAACCCTAGACCAAAGGCCGCCGTTTTACCCGAGCCGGTATTAGCCTGAGCAATCACATCCCTGCCGGCGAGAATCGCCGGCAGGCTTAGCGCCTGTACCGGAGTCGTTTGCTGATATCCCAGCGAAAATAAATTGCTCTGGAGCGCGGCTTGCAGTTTCAGGGTTGAGAAACGGGTGTCGTTCAAGGAATGGGTTGTCCGTTTAATTTGATAGGAACAATAAAAAAGGGCAGAACCGTCAGGCCCTGCCCTTCCTCCCAGTCCCGTTAAGGACTGGAGCAGCCCGTCGTTAAACGGGCTAACTATTTGTCGGTTCGCTTATACAGCGACGACGTTCTCTGCCTGAGGACCTTTCTGGCCCTGAGTGACAGTGAACTCAACGCGTTGGCCTTCGGCCAGGGTTTTGAAACCTGAACCGGAAATAGCGCTGAAGTGAACAAACACGTCAGGGCCGGATTCCTGCTCAATAAAACCAAAACCTTTCGATTCGTTGAACCATTTAACGGTGCCGGTAGTAGTAGACATATAGTTATTTCCTATTTATTTCAAGAGTAATTTAGTCCTGCAAGCAGGACCGGTTTGGCTGGAAGTGTATCTATTACTTATGACAAACAGGATGATAACTAGCAACTGCCGATCAAAATGGTGCACATAAATATTAGGTCGTACTTTCAAGCTAGGCCGATTATAAACAGCCTGATCAGCCTGTCAACGGCTATTCACCAATAGATCAATTAGCATTACCGATTGGTTTTAAAGGTAATTTTTCCATCAGCCATAATCAATGGGCAATAAAAAAGCCCCGGGGCCGATTAATCGGACCCGGGGCTGATCGATTCCGGCAAGCGAATCCGGTTACATCATCCCTTCTTCTTTCAGGGTAGCCTGAACAGCCGGACGCCCCATGGCAGCGCCAGCGTATGCACCCAGATTCGGCCAGGGGGAAAGGTCCATCTTGACGAATTGTGCCCAACCCAGAACGGTGGTCAGATAAGCGTCAGCAATGGTGAACTGCTCACCAGTGAGGAACGGACCGCCCTCACCCAGTTGGTCGTTCAACAGGGACAGGCGTTTGCCCAATATCTCCTGAGCCGCCGCGCGTCCTTCATCGGTGGTTTCGGGGTTAAAGAGTGGCGTAAAGTTTTTGTGCAACTCACCAGAGATGTAGCTGATAAATTCGACTACCCGATAGCGCTGCGGATCACCCACTGGTGGTAACAGGTTGGCGTTCGGGTTGTTATCCGCCAGGTATTGCAGAATGGCACCCACTTCCGTCAGGTATTCGCCATTGTCCAGCTGCAGGCAAGGCACATAGCCTTTTGGATTGATATCCAGAAAGCTACCGCCCGACTCAAGGGTTTTATTCATCAGGTCAACTTTTTCCAGTTCATAGGTTGCGCCAACTTCGTTGAGCGCAATATGAACGGACATGGAACAGGCACCGGGAAAATAGAAAAGTTTCATTGTTTATGAGCCTTCAATTGGTTAGGTGGAAAAATGAATGACTGGAAATATTTGAGCAGCAAAGCTTAGCGTAAATCACCATCCGGTGGGGACCATCCTCATTACTTTTGTTGTAATACCGAACGCTCAAACCTTTAAACCCGCCGAGTCGATCGACTGTTTCTGGATTTTAATCGTCCCGAACGTTTTGCTTTTCTGGGCCCGGCTTTAGCCGCGGAAGGAGGCGCTGGATGACGCGTTAGAAAAGTTCTATTTTTACCCGGTTCTGCGGACGGATCACTCGCGGGCTGACGGGGAGGAATCAAGCCACGTTTACCATAACCAATCAGGTCGGCTCGACCCATCTGTTTCAGCGCCGTCCGAATCATCGGCCAGTTATCGGGATCGTGGTAACGCAATAACGCCTTGTGCAGTTTTCGTTGTCGCCCCCCTTTCGCTATCTCAACATTACCGCCCTCCCGTCGGAGTCGGTGCAACGGGTTTTTACCCGTGTGGTACATGGTGGTTGCCGTCGCCATCGGCGAGGGGTAGAAATTCTGCACCTGGTCTGCTCGAAAGCCATTACGTTTTAGCCAGATAGCTAACTCCACCATGTCATTATCAGTCGTCCCCGGGTGAGCGGCGATGAAATAGGGAATCAGGTACTGCTCTTTTCCTGCCTTTTTCGAAAAACGCTCAAATAACACCCGAAACCGCTCGTAGGTGCCGATACCCGGTTTCATCATCATTTCCAGTGGCTTTTCTTCGGTATGTTCCGGGGCTATTTTCAGGTAACCACCGACATGGTGAGTCACCAGTTCCTCCACATACTCCGGAGACTCCACCGCCAGGTCGTAGCGGACACCGGAGCTGATCAATACTTTTTTAATGCCAGGCATGTCCCGGGCTTTTTTATAGAGGTTGATCAGCGGTGCGTGATCCGTATTTAAATTGCTACAGATATCGGGGTAGACACAGGCCGGACGACGGCAGGCTGCCTCAATTTTGGGATCCTTACAGGCGAGCCGGTACATGTTGGCGGTCGGGCCACCCAGATCCGAAATCACCCCAGTGAATCCGGGCGTTTTGTCGCGAATCTGTTCCAGCTCATTGAGAATCGAATCCTCTGATCGACTCTGAATAATCCGGCCTTCGTGCTCCGTTATCGAACAGAATGTACAACCGCCAAAGCAGCCACGCATGATATTCACCGAAAACCGGATCATCTCCCAGGCCGGCAGTTTCTGCCCTTCGTATTTTGGATGCGGGACCCGCGCAAACGGCAGACCAAAGACCGAGTCCATTTCGTCGGTCGTTAAGGGTACCGGAGGCGGATTTATCCACACCTGGCGATCGCCGTGAGCCTGCACCAGCGCACGGGCATTCCCGGGATTAGTCTCGGCATGCAGAATTCTTGACGCGTGGGCATATAACACCGGATCGCCCTTAACCTGTTCGTAGGCCGGTAACCGAATCACCGTCTCTGCACGACTCGCTCGGCTACCACGACGCGGGGCAAATTCAATGACCTGCTCGTTGTCGTTAACGACCGGGACCGCTGAGGAAGCGGTATCCAGTTTCGCCTCCCCCTCCGACTCCACCTGATAAGGGTTTTGCATCGGCTCCACCCGCCCCGGCGTGTCCACGGACGTCGAATCAAGCTCCACCCAGGGCCGTTCCTGTTCAACCAGTTTAGCCGGTGGTAACGAGGTTGCTAGAAAAGCGGTGCCACGAACATCCTGGATAGCATCAATGGTTTCACCACCGGCAATACGATGGGTGATTTCCACCAGTGCCCGTTCGGCGTTGCCAAACAGCAACATGTCAGCTTTGGCATCCACCAGCACCGATCGTCGAACCTTATCTGACCAGTAATCGTAGTGGGCAATACGGCGCAGGCTGGCTTCAATCCCACCGAGGACAATCGGCACATTCCGATACGCCTCGCGGCAGCGTTGACTGTAAACCAGGGTAGCCCGATCCGGACGGCGGTCACCCTGATCATCCGGACTATAAGCATCATCGCTGCGCCGGCGACGGTCCGCCGTATAGCGATTAATCATCGAATCCATGTTGCCGGCGGTGACACCAAAATAAAGATTAGGCGGCCCCAGCTGCTTGAAGGGTTCAGCAGTATCCCAGGCGGGCTGATCAATAATGCCCACCCGAAAACCCTGGGCCTCCAGCACGCGACCAATTACCGCCATACCAAAGCTCGGATGATCGACGTAGGCATCGCCAGTGACAACAATGACATCACAGCTATCCCATCCAAGCAGGTCCATTTCTTCCCGGCTAGTGGGCAGAAACGGTGCCGGCCCAAAGCACTCAGCCCAGTATTTAGGGTACGAGTAGAGCGGCTTCGCGGTTTGCGGGATAAAGGGTGCGACGGTGGATTTCACGTTGTTTGTTTCAGCTCTCGATTAAATAACGCCAATCCGGTACGGAAGCGTTCGTAGGGGTAACCATGCCTAATAGTGAGGTGGCGGCTCATCGATCACTTTGGCCGGTTCACTCTGGGCAGCATCCTGAAGCCGTTGGGTCAGCAGGTTAAAACTATGCTCCAGCCGCTCCAGCTGCCGCTGTTGAGCATAAACCAGCTCACTCAGCGATTGAATTCCCTCCTCCTGAAAAGTGAGCCGGGACTCGACCTCCATGAGCCGCTCTTCAATGGAAGCGTCCATCAACTTTGACCCTCCGAGACGACCACAAAGGGCACCACCCTGGCCTTCAGGCACGCTTCTCCGAAACCTTGCATAGACTTCTGCACCCCATAATGCTCTCGCTGATACGGGTTGGCAATTTGATCACGGATCACTACAGATTCATCGCCATAACGGACAGAATATGACTCCGGTTCATCGCACTGTCGCCAATAGACCTTTGAGAGCAACCGCTCCGCCAGGTTCGAAAAATCAATAGCCACCAACATGTTCATCACATTCCCTAACCCTTCAGCGCGCCTAGTATCTCGTCGGTATGTTGTCCCAGCGTCGGCGCTGGCTGGTTAACGCCACCCGGCGTCACACTCATTTTCACCGGCGTTCCCGCTACCGTGTAGCTGCCATTAGCACCCGGATGATCAAGTTCCACCAGCATATTACGTAATTGAAAATGACTATCGCCGAGGATATCCGTGACATCGTTCACCGGACCAAAGGGCACAACACCTCCCAGTCGCTGCGCCAGTTCCTGTCGCGTTAGCGTCGCAGTCCACCGCTTTACGGTTGCCAGTGTCTCTGCGGAATTAATCTGCCGCTGCCGGTTGCTCGCAAATTCCGGCGTATCGGCTAATTCAGGGCTGCCCATGGCGGCGCAGAGTTTGGCCCAGAAAGCATCCGTTGGACAGGCAATGGTGACCCAGCCATCCTTTGCCTGAAACATGCCGAACGGACAAAACAGCGGGTGACCGTTGCCTTCGGGCACCGCCACATCGCCACCGTAACTGTATTGATGCAATATTCGCTCACACAGCGCGAGCACGCCATCGACCATGGCAATGTCGACAAACTGCCCTTCACCGGTCCGCTCGACATGCCTCACCGCCGCCAGCAGACCGAAACTCATCATCATCGCCGGAACCAGGTCACCCACCCCCGGCCCCACCTTCATCGGCTGGTCAGCGGCCGGCCCGGTAATCGCCATCAAACCACCCACGGCCTGGGAAACTACGTCATAAGCGGGCCATTCATTATAAGGGCTTTCACCGCTGCGCGGATCGCCAAAGCCCCGAATAGCACCGTAAACTAGTCGTGGGTTGATCCTCGCGAGGCTTTCATAGCCGAGTCCCAGCTTCTCCATCACACCGGCGCGATAATTCTCTACCAGAATATCGGCATCGACCACCAGACGCCGAAAATCCGCCTTGCCCTGTTCACTCTTTAAATCCAGCACCACGCTTTTCTTGTTACGGTTAATGCTCTGAAAATAACCGCCAAATTCGTGCGACTGATCGCTTTGCGGAAACGGCGGAAAACGCCGTGCGGAATCACCTTGCGGCGGCTCTATCTTAATCACCTCCGCTCCATGATCTGCCAGCATCATGGTGCAGAAGGGGCCGGCCAGTACCTGAGTGAGGTCCAGTACTCGCAGGCCATCCAGCGCGCCTTTTAACTTATCCATATCGATTACTCACGGTTACCCAGCGGTAGCGTTATGCAGCAATTGCCGACCGATCACTTTCATCTCCAGTATTGGTTCTACGCCCTCAAAAATGGGCAATACCAGCGCATCCGCCACATACCTGGCAATCGGAAACTCCTCTGCATAACCCCAGCCACCGTGCATTAACTGAGCAGACTGACTCACTTCTACCGCCACTCGGCAGCTTCGCAGCTTGGCCATGGCCGCCAGCAGCTGCGACTCCTCAGCCTCACCATCCATGGCTCTGGCAGCCCGGTAGGTAAGCTGACGAGCGCCGGCGACAGCCACCATCATCTTACCCAGCTGATACTGGCTGTTCTGAAACTCAGCCAGCGGCGAACCAAACTGCTTACGCTGCAGGCAATACTCCAGTGCCGCCTGTAAACTCGCCCGCGCCAGACCGATGGCGCGGCCCCCGGTTTGCAATCGCCCACCAGCAAAACCCGCCATCTGAAAATAGAAGCCCTTGCCCAGGCCCGCCTCACCACCAATCAGGTTCTCCTCGGGCAAAAAATAGTTCTCGAACTGCAAAGTAAACGAGTGCATGCCGCGGTAACCCATGGTGTCATCCGCCTTACCCGTCAACCGGCCACCACCCGATTGATCCACCGAGAAGTGGTGACCGCTAAAGGACTCTTTTTCGACCACGAATAGAGAAAGCCCACGATGACCCAGACTGGTATCCGCATCCGTGCGCGCCAGCAGCGCGAGCAGGTTGGCCCGGCCGGAAAACGTGCACCACGCTTTACTGCCATTAATCAACCAGCCCCGTTGGCCCTTCACTTCACCGCGACTTGCTCGGCAGCGCAGATTAGCGACATCAGAACCGGTATCCGGCTCGGTCACCGCCACCGCCACCATCTGTTCCCCCTGTGCAACCCCGGGTAACCAACGAGTTTTCTGCGCCTCGGTGCCACCTACCAGCAGGGCTTTGGCAAGCACCTCTGGCCGCGTAATCAAACTACCGGCGGCAGGCAGGCTGGCCGCCGACAACTCTTCGGTGATCAGGATCATCGGCAGATTGCCCAGACCCACGCCGCCGTACACATCGGGAATCGAGGCACCAAACAGGCCAAGTTCGGCCATGCCATTAATGACCGTATCCGGCACCAGCAGGTCCTGCCGATGAATCTCCTGAGCGACCGGCAACACCTGTTCCTGAGCAAATCGGCGAGTGGTTGCCAGCAGGTCTTTCAGGAGTGGCTCGTCATCCGGTAGATAAGGATCCAGCTCCAGACCATTCGCAACCAGTTCAGCGCCAATCTGCCGGCAGGCCTTTTCGTGATCGAAGCTGCGCAACAGCGTGGTAATTTCAGCGCTATCAAGGTCACAAACGGAGAGTGATAAGCCCTGGTGAAAACGGTCTGCAGCAGCCCGCGCCATCAATAATGACTCATACCAGCAGAGCGCCGCTATCTGCTGATAGAGATCACGACCGGGTTCCGGGTGGTCATCCGCATAAGCCTGGAGGCTTCGGGCGGCTTCAAGCCCGGTAGCCAGCTGGGCAAGCTCGCGCGTGGCGACCTGCCACTGATCAATATTTGCCGCACCTCCGGCCTGCGTGGCGAGCTGTTTAGTAAACATCTGCAAAAATTCGGCGAGTGCCTGGTCAACTCTAATGTGATTCATTGGTTTATTCATCAGGAGTGGAAAGCAGTGACCGGCATTGCCTGTAATTCAGCAAACTCTGGCTCATTAATCAGCCCAGCCTGCAATGCTTTTTCTGCGGCCAGCTCTCCTGTCGCCGCCGCTCGCCGCAAGCAGGTGCGCAAGTGCCGATCTGTCGCCCGATCGGCCATCTTCGCGGCACCACCCTCACCAATAATGGTGGCGCCGTGACCCTGGCCGACGCTTGCCTCATAGCTGGCTACCGAGTCGAGCGCCCGCTGCAGGTACGCCTGATCGCTGGGCTGCCGATAGGCGGCCTGAACCATGAGCAATTGAGCCGGATGACCGACCCATTTACCACTCATGCCCATTTCACGTCCGTGCACTGCGTCGTCGTAAACTTCAGCAAGGGCCATCAGGATGCTCTCTTTATTAGCTTGCCGCTGACGGTCATCAAGGTCATCGCCGCGATAAATCGGCGTGGGGTAGTTAAAAGTCATCGCATCAATCGCTGGTACGCCAACCGCGCCCGCGGAATTGACGATGACCCCTCGAGCCCAGTCGAACAGCGGGTGGTCATTGGTCCAGTGCCTCAACCCCACATCTGCTGCATAGTCCGCAGCACCCCAGATAATTCCGCACAGTCGCGGACGGGCAACGGCCACAATTTGATCAAGCTGCTGCAACGCCGTTGCCGATTCCACCAGAAATTCCAGCCGAATACTGTTAGCCGTTACTCCAAGGTCGTTTTCAAGGTCGCTCAGCAAGTCACAAAGCCAGGCCATCTCATCAACTGACTCCACCTTGGGCCAGACAATACCGTCGACTAACAGGCGATTCTGATCCGGTGCCTGGGTTGCGCCAAGCACGCTAGCGATATCCTCGACACAACTGGGGAGTTCGATCCCCGCCGGCCGAAAAAAACGTAAAGCCTGACCCCACTCCGCCTCACGGAAGCAGCGGATGGCCCCTTCACGGGCCTGGACCACCGCGTCGGCGGTATCGGCTACCGCATCTTCTGCGTCCACCATTACCAGCGGGGAACAGGGCAACTCCGACAACAACGACTGTAATACCTGTTTATCGGCACCACTACGGACGGCCAGTTCATCCAGACTAATTCGATGTCGTTCGAGTAATCGGACAACCGGTTCCAGGCCAGCAATCGCGCGTTCCGGGCGGCCCGTTGCCGGTGTCGTGAAGTGTGCCTGCTGACGCCATAAACGCAGCGGCAAATCCACCTCATCCGCTCGCCGTTGGCTTAACAGGGACTGACGTCCAGCAAGCGCCCTTTTTACCACTGTTTCTATTGCCATTAGTTGCGCCCTGGCACGGGTCGAAGACCCTGAAGCTGATCGCTGTCAACCGACCGATCACCACCAAGCGACGCCACCCATTGAATCAACAACTCCGCTCGGTCAGCGGCCATTTCAGCGCCCACGCCGTATTCGACTAACTGCCGGAATTTTTGCTCAAGTTCTGACTGAATCAAGGGGTTCTCCGGGTCGCCCTTTGGATTGGCAACCTCTAGCGTCAGCTGCCTGCCAGCATCAGTCACCACCGTCACCGTCGCCGACCAGCAGTCTGGATACCGAGCCTGATGCAGCTCATCAACCACCACGGTGACTCGCGACATGAGTCGACGAACATCCTCAGCGGCCAGGCTACTGCTCGAAAACTGCTCCAGACCCAGCTTGCCACGCAACAGCGCCGTTGAAACACAATACTGCAGGCTAAATTTGGCATCGGCCACCGATTGCGGATCCGCCTTATCGCAAAGCACCTGAGCTGCTTCGTAAACCGTCACGTCAACCCGCTGAAGCGCCCCTGCCCCGCCGGAATCCGGATCACTCAATAGTTGCTCTCGCAACCTCAGCGCGGCGTCCACCGGGGCATGGGTATGCCGACAGGAGGCATGGGGTTTTATGGATACGTCGGCGATTTTTAGCGGGCCATCAAGTCGTTCGACCACCCTGGTCGGATGACCATCACTCGCCATTCCAGCGAAAAACCCGCGATCTCCCTCAAGAATGCGTCTCGCACCGCTAATTCCACCTCGGGCAAGCTGGGCTGCCAGCACCCCGTTGGCCGCGGCTCGTCCGGTATGCAACGGTTTACTTTGCGCCCCTTCAGTATTGAACTCCCACAACCCGGCTGCCTGGGTGCCAGCACTGCCTAACGCCCAGACGAGTTGCTGTTCGGTCAGTTGATAGATCCAGCCAGCGGCCATCGCCGCACCAAAGACGCCACAGGTACTGGTGTTATGAAAATGGTAATAATGCGTTGGACCCACCGCCCCGCCGATACGAATAGCCACTTCATAACCGGCCGCTATTGCCGCCAGTAACTGCTCTCCGCTAGCACCAACTTCATCGGCCGCCGCCAGTGCCGCCGGAATAATCACCGCCGCCGGATGAATAATGGACACCCGTTCAACGTCATCCATCTCAACAATGTGGGACAGAGCGCCGTTGATCAGTGCCGCTGTTTCAGTCGAACGACCCTCTGCAAGCCCCAGCACCTGCGCACTGCCGGCTGCCAGAGACCCTCCGTAGTCAAGAAAGGCTTTACCCGTCGGCGTACCCATCCCACCAATAGCCGAGCCGAGCCAGTCAAGCAGGTAATAGCGTGACAGCGCCTGCACCGGCTCCGCGCAAAGCTCATGGTTACGCCCTACTAATGCGCCTAACAGCTGCTCGGTTAAAGGGGTTTTCTGCATTCTCTGGCTTCCAGCATTTCGTCTTTATGGAGGAGGATTAATTCTGGCGCGGACACGCTGGCCTGATTACTGAACGCCATCCCTAACGATGGGGTTCTCAAGCCCAACCGACATTGATTGCAGGCCGGTCCGGCCTGGCACCTGATATCGCGCTATTTTAACCTGCCAGCGCTCACAACTGCGCCCAACTACAGCGACTAATCACCCACGCTGCGCTGAATGAGGAGAATTAAATAACCGCCATCCGATAGCGCGAATGAGGAGGCATAATGCCACTCAGGTCGATAACTATTTTCATTGGAGTCTGTGTCATGAAACTGCCCCTGCCCACCGTCTGCGTCACCTTTAACTCCACAGACAGCCGCTCCCTTATCCAGGAAACTCTGTCTGAGCAGGCCAGGGTCGTTTTCCTGAAAGATATTGACGCAGCCGATGAATCCGCGCGCCGCCGGCAGTTAATCGACTCCAACATCGTCTTCTGCCTGCAACCTAACGCTGAACTCCCCACCGGGGTGCTCAAACAGATGCCCCACCTGGATTTTATTCAGAGTCTTAGCTCGGGAGTCGACCATATCGATTTCAGCGCGTTTCCCGACTCAACTCCGGTTGCGAGCAATGCCGGAGCCTACGCGGAACCCATGGCTGAACACATACTGGCGATGGCACTGACATTGGCCAAAAAACTGCCGCAGCGTCACCAGGCGATGCGCGAAGGCGAATTCGATCAGCTCACCACCACCGGTACCCTGCGCGGCAAAACGGCTGGCATCCTCGGATATGGCGGCATCGGCAAGGCCGCAGCCCGCCTGTTTCGGGCCCTGGACATGACTATTTTCGCCATCAATAGCAGCGGCAAACCACAGCAAGGCGTGGAATTCACCGGCACTCTGGATGACCTTGAACAGGTCATGCGTGCCAGTGATCTATTGTTAATCTCGCTACCGTTAACGCCGACCAGCGACAGGCTGATTGGCGCGAATGAGCTCGCGTGGCTGAAACCGGACTCCATCATTGTCAACGTTGCCCGCGGCGAAATTTTTGACCAGACCGCCCTCTATCAACATTTAAAGCAGCACCCGGATGCCGGGGCGGCCATTGATGCCTGGTGGGTTGAACCCTTTCGCCACGGCGAGTTCAAACTTGAACACCCGTTTCTGGACCTGCCCAACGTGATCGGTTCGCCCCACAATTCACCACGATCCCCCGGCGCGGACCAGGTCGCCGTGCAACTTGCGACCGACAACATCAGCCGCTTTCTGAGTGCTGGGAAAGTGACTGGGCTGCTGAATCTGAAAAAAAGCGCCTACCCCCATTAACGAGGGCAGCTTGGGTTCCGCCGTTCATCCAGCCAGGGTTTTACTGATCGAGCGCACCGTCAAAGAAGAATTTCACGATATTGTTAAATGATTTGCGCTGTTCAATCTGTATCCAGTGACCGCATTGACTGAACACGTGTAATTGAGCATTGGGCAGGTGCTCTTCCATATAGTAGGAGTTGCTCAGCGGAATAAAAAAGTCTTCACGCCCGTGGGTCAGCATAAAGGGCTGCTCCATCTTCGCCAGTCGCTCTGGCGGCAGCACGAAGGCATTGACATGAGTCTGCGTGTCACCGGGAAACATAGCGACAAACTGCTCTTTAACCGCATCCTGCATCACGAATTTAAACCGAGTCTCAGCAATTGCGTCGACATCGCCGCCCAATACATCCGGGTTATGCAGAAACTTACGTACCAGGTAAGCCAGTTCATCTTTCGTTGCAGTGTTGTAATAACCCCAGCCCCGCTTCAGCCCTTCCGTAGCAGTAAACGGCACGCCGACCGCCCCCATCAACACAACGCGCTCGAACCTCTCCGGGTAACGATCCACTAGATGCAGGGAAACCCCGCCGCCCATGGAATTACCTACCAGACAAACTTTTTCCAGTCCCAACGCGTCGAGAAAATCAATCATCTGCTGCACCCAGACATCAATCCATGCCGCCGCACCAGTGGGTGGTTGATCACAGGGACTCTCACCGAAACCGGCAATATCCGGGGCCAGGCAGTGATAGGTTTCACCCAGAAACGGCAATGCAAACTGCCAGTTCGAAATAGCATTAGCACCGGGACCCGACCCATGAAGTAACAGCAGAGTCTGCTGATTGTCTGCGCCGGTTTCGTGGAAGAAGGTCTCAAAACCGCCCGTCACAATTTTGCGCTGGGTAATTTCCATCTCTACTCGCTCCTTAGTTATCACCTGCCTGGCTGGCAGTTGTCTGGAGCGGGATGATAGCGGTTAAACCGCCGCTGTACAGCATCGGGCGAGGTTAAAGGGGCCGCTTGCCCGCTTTTCGGCAAGCACCACGGAACCCGAGCGCAGCTAGCTGTCGGTCATGCTACCTGGCAATATCGGGACTGTTTTTGCTCATACATTGCCTGGTCAGAGGCAGCGATCAGGCTTTCCTCGTCGAGGCCATCCTGGGGGAAAGTGGCGATACCAATGCTCGAACTACACTTTATTGGGGTATTGCTAAGCCGGTGAGGAACATTAAGCGCTCTGGCAATGGTCCGCGCCGCTGCCCGACACCCCGATTCGCCGGCAACGTCATCGAGCACCACGACAAACTCATCACCGCCGACTCGAGCCACCAGATCCCCTCCTCGAACTGCCTTTTCAAGCCTTTTGGCAATTCCGGTCAACAACTGGTCACCGATCTGATGACCCAGCTCATCGTTCACCTGTTTAAATCCATCGAGATCAAGATAAAGCAGGCCAATCTGTTTATCGGAACGCCGCGCCCGCGCCAGGGCGCCGCCCAGGAAATCCTGAAAGGCCGCGCGATTAGCCAGTCCGGTGAGCGGATCCTGTTCGGCCCGACGCCGTAACACCGCCTCTGCCTGTTTGCGAGCAGAAATGTCTTCAAACAGGAGTACTGAGGTCACTGCAGCATCGCCGCTAACCGCACCGGGGCGACAGGCAACTGGGAACGATTGACCATCTTTTCGAAAGAATTCCCGTTCACCGGTCGTGCTCGCAAACCGATCCGAACCGGCTGCGTTTTCGCTGGCCGACTGGACGGCTAATGTCGACCAGTCGGCCTGGGTAAGTGTCTGGTATTGCCTGCCGAGCAACTCCTCACTGTCGCAATGCAGCAGATCCCCTGCCGCAACATTAGCAAAGCGAATCACCCCATTTTTATCGATCCCTAAAATACCGTCCGCAGTGGCATCGAGCAGTTGCTGGTGATGCTGATTAACCCGATCAAGTTCGGCCAATGAAGTGAAATAGAGCTGTTGCTGGCGTTGCATTCGCAACATAAAAGAGACTTTTGCTCGCAACATGGACGGCTCGCAGTCCGCCAGTAAATAGTCAAAGAGTCCGCCACTGGACTCCATGGCCACCGCCGCGATCCGATCCTGGTCAACGATCACCAGCGTTGCCGGCGGCATCGCCGCCGTTGCCTGGATTCGTGCACCGAGTAATTCAGCGGCTGTCTCTTATACACATCTCCGAGCCCACGAGACCTCTCTACATCTCGT
>OJFP01001073.1_pt1 | contig 15074 bp, 14 predicted proteins | sample 1594141 | NCBI WGS metagenome assembly OJFP01 (sample SAMN05416843, study PRJEB24817) | seawater metagenome | isolation source: Sea water | place: Canada:Atlantic | collected 2013-07
GAGATGTAGAGAGGTCTCGTGGGCTCGGAGATGTGTATAAGAGACAGCTTCTGCACAGACTGAAATTAACCTACCTTATGTAACAGCCACTTCTAGTGGTCCAAAACACTTGGTTCGTTCACTTTCAAAAGCTAAGTTTGAGCAATTAATTGACGATTTAGTAAAAAGAACTATTGAGCCATGTCAAACCGCTTTAAAAGCTGCAGGTTTATCTACAAGTGATATTGATGAAATTATATTAGTAGGAGGTTCAACTCGAATTCCTGCAGTTCAAGAAGCTGTTGAGAAGTTTTTTGGAAAGAAACCTAATAAAGGTGTAAATCCTGATGAGGTTGTTGCTGTAGGTGCTGCAATTCAGGGTGGCGTTTTAACTGGTGACGTGAAAGATGTATTGTTATTAGATGTAACTCCATTGTCTTTAGGAATTGAAACAATGGGGAATGTTTTGACTAAATTAATAGAGTCTAACACGACCATTCCAACAAAAAAATCTCAAGTATTTTCTACTGCTGCTGATAACCAGCCTTCAGTTGAAATTCATGTTCTTCAAGGAGAGCGTGCAATGGCGGCTGATAACAAGACTATTGGCCGTTTCCATTTAGATGGTTTGCCACCAGCTCAAAGGGGTGTACCTCAAATTGAGGTGACTTTTGATATTGATGCCAATGGAATTATTAAAGTTTCTGCAACAGATAAAGCAACTAACAAAACGCAAGATATTCGTATTGAAGCCTCTTCTGGTTTAACAGAAGAAGAAATTCAACAAATGAAGCAAGACGCTGAAGCAAATGCGGATGCAGATGCCAAGGCAAAAGAAACAGCAGATAAGTTAAATGCTGCCGATGGTATGATTTTTCAAACAGAGAATCAGTTGAAAGAATTTGGTGATAAATTATCGGATGATAAAAAACAACCAATTGAAGCTGCTTTAGAAGAATTGAAAAAGGCTTATGAAACTAAAGACATTGATGTTATCGATCCTGCTTTAGAGAAAATTAACGAAGCATGGAAAGTTGCTAGCGAAGAAATGTACAAAGCACAGCAAGATGCCCAAGGAGCTGCTCCAGAAAGCGCTCCAGATGCTTCAGCTTCTCAAGAAGATAATGTTGAAGATGTTGACTTTGAAGAAGTGAAGGAATAAGTTAGTATTGTTTATTAGAAAAAAGCACAATCATTTATGGTTGTGCTTTTTTTTTGAAAACATTTTCACCATCACAAAAGCATGTGGGAAAGTAACTGCTGCTATAAATGCAAAAAAGAGTGAATAAAAGTGTTTCTCTCCACTAAAAACAGTGTAGAGGACAGCCATACCAATTAAGGATATTATCCAATAAGGAGCTGCTGATTTACAGTATTTAAGAGTAGATTTTAATTTAAAGTCTCCGTAAACAAACTTAATTTGCTCCGCTAGGGATGGGATGCTGTGCCACAGAATAAAGTAGATTGTAAACCCCCATATAAGTGAGGATGATTTAAATATGATAGTAAGCACTGCTAAAGAAAATAGCTCTGTTAAAACTATTTCTCTAGATAGGCGATCAAAGTATAGTTCAAAAGCTAGAACCGCTCCAACATAGCTGCCCAGTACCAACAGTAGAGGAAAACTATAGAGGTTTGTTAATTGATAGCCAGTTATTTCATAAATAATGGATTTTACCCCAACCTCATTAAATGCAAATAATAGATATAGAATTAATAGTCCGTAGCTAAAATAAAAAGTTGACTTTAATATTTTGTTTAACTTTGATAAACTATGTTCCCAATGTTGTTCTCCAAAATGATAGGCGCTGAACAAAACAAATAGAAATAATGCTAGGGCAGGTGTCCAGTAAAATATTAGAATAGCGAATGATACTATTAATAAATAAGCAGTTAGAACACTAAGTTTTGAGTAATACTTTGATTTCTCTAAAATCTTGTTAATTATTAGTAAGTCATTTGAGCCGTGAATCATCCCAAAAGTAAAAATTAAAATAAAACCAAAAATAAGCTCAAAGCCTTCAGGAACATGCGTTGTAATCCACAATCCTAAGAAGCTAGTGACGATTGAGAATTTGAAAATATTATTCATAAAATATTGTTAAATTGCAAACATACACACATAACTTTAATCAATCCTCAGCATTAAGTTATTTTTTTTTATATATTTGTTTAAACAAAACTAACAAAATTTAAAAAAATGACAAACTTATTTTTACCTTTAGTAGCCAAGATGGATCCTACTGATTATGTAGGATTTACATTCTTTGTAGGATGTATGGCAATGATGGCAGCTTCTGCCTTTTTCTTTTTATCATTAAATCAATTTGACAAAAAATGGAGAACTTCCGTTTTAGTTTCTGGTTTAATCACATTTATTGCAGCAGTTCACTATTTCTACATGAGAGATTACTGGGCTTCAACTGGAGATTCTCCAACATTCTTCAGATATGTAGATTGGATTCTTACAGTGCCATTAATGTGTGTTGAATTTTACTTAATTCTTAAAGTTGCAGGTGCTAAAAAATCTTTATTAACTAAAATGATTGTACTTTCAGTTATTATGTTAGTAACAGGTTACTTAGGTGAGGCTGTATATGCTGGCCAAGCTGCTATGTGGGGCTTTTTCTCTGCTGTAGCTTACTTTGCTATCGTTTACGAAATATGGCTAGGTGGAGCAGCAAAATTGGCTAAAGAAGCTGGTGGCGATGTATTGGCTGCACATAAAGTACTTTGCTGGTTTGTATTAGTTGGATGGATTATTTATCCGTTAGGATACTTAGTAGGTACAGCTGACGGACAGTGGTATTCTTCTTTTGCCAACCTAGGTTTAGATATGGATGTTTTATACAACATCGCTGATGCAATTAACAAAATTGGATTCGGATTAGTGATCTATGCTTTAGCTTGTAAGAAAACAGCCTAAGTTAAATAAACTTAAAATCAAAAAAAAGCGCAACCTTAGGGTTGCGCTTTTTTTTTGCACTATTTTAACGTTCATAGGCTATTTCATTTATTTGGCTTTTGTAACTTTACAACAATATAAATTTTAACATGAAACTATCAAAAGATGAAATTTTAAAGAAAGCCAATACATCCTGTAAAGATACCTTAATGGAAACCCTTCAAATTGAATTTGTAGATGCTGGCGACGATTTTGTGATAGCGAAAATGCCTGTTACCAAAAAGGTACATCAACCCGATGGCGTTTTACATGGAGGTGCTACTGTAGCTCTTGCAGAAACGGTTGGTAGTTTTGCATCTCACATATTCTTAGACACGGATGCGTATTTTGTACGGGGTATTGACATATCTGCAAAACACGTCAAAAGTGTTAGAGGTGGTTTTGTGTATGCCAAAGCATCCTTTATCCATATTGGAAGAACTATGCAGATATTTAATATCGATGTGACTGATGATCATGGGAATTTAGTGTCTACTTGTAAGCTTACAACAGTCTCACTACCAAAAGAGCGCTAACATATGTTAACACCCACTGATTTTTTTGATCAAATTGAAGCGGCCTTACAATCAAAACGTCCATTTGTTTTGTTTTCAAAACCAGGACAGCCTTCAATTAAGTCATATATACAGTTAGATTCAGAGTCTTATACTATTAATGATTTTTCTGAATCAGGTTTTGTATTTGCTCCTTTTGACCATCATAAAGATCGCTATTATATCCCTACCAATAAATCATCTTTTATTGAGATAGAGACTGCTGATTTTAAGATCAGTACCCCAACAAATACATCAAACACTACTAACGATTCAATTCATCATATTGAATTAGTATCTAAAGCAATTGAAGAAATAAAGTCTTCTGACTTAGAAAAAGTAGTTGTTTCAAGAGCATTTCAATTCACATTAGAGGCTAGCAATCCAATTGAGATTTTCAAAAATCTTTATCAAAAGTATCCAATGGCCTTTACCTATTGTTGGTTTCACCCAGAAACAGGTTTTTGGTTTGGAGCGTCCCCGGAAAGACTTCTTAAATTAGAAGGTAAATCGGTCTCTACAATGTCACTTGCGGGTACCCAATATTATGATGCTTCTAAAGAAATTATCTGGGATGATAAAAATTGTAAGGAACACGCTTTTGTAACAGACTATTTATTAGAAGTCTTAAAAGATTATCTGGATGGAATAAAGTCTGTTGGATCTAGTACGCTTAGAGCAGGCGAGTTACTGCATCTTCAAACAAGTATCACAGGGCGTTTAAAACCTTCTAAAGAGGCTTTAAAAGACTTAATACATGCATTACATCCAACGCCTGCCGTTTGTGGAACTCCAAAAGCGATGGCTTTAGATTTTATTAATACTAATGAATTGTACGATCGGGAGTATTACACCGGTTTTTTTGGTGAGTTAAATATTTCTGACACTTCAACATTTAGAAACTCTAAAAAAAACATTGAAAATAGAGCGTATCATACAAATAGAAAATCTACAGACTTAGCGGTCAACTTAAGATGTATGAAATTAATCAATTCAACAGCCATTCTTTACAGTGGAGGAGGTATCACTAAAGATTCCGATCCTAACCAAGAATGTATTGAGATACATAACAAGATACAAACAGTTAAAAGCATCCTTTAAACCTTTAGGAAATATTTATTAATTCAATTCAATTTAAACCCTAAAAATTAAATAACTTTGCCTTGAAATGATACAGTCAAAGCATCCGTTAGCTCAATCGATTATTCAGCGCTGCCAAGCGCATAATATTAAACACATTGTGATCTCTCCTGGCAGTCGAAATGCGCCTTTGACTATAGGGTTTACAGCCAATGATTTTTTTGAGTGTTATAGTATTATAGATGAGCGATCGGCTGGTTTTTTTGCTTTAGGAATAGCTCAGCAATTACAGCAACCAGTTGCCTTGGTTTGTACTTCTGGAAGTGCACTAGTTAATTATTACCCTGCTGTTGTAGAAGCGTTTTATAGTCGAATTCCACTCGTAGTAATTTCTGCAGACCGTCCAGATCACTTAATAAATATAGGGGACGGTCAAACCATTACGCAGCCTCACATATTTGCTTCTCATATTTTATATGAAGCTAATTTAAAAGAAGTGATAAAAAAGTCATTCATCAAATCTTTTAAAGACAACGATTCACTTATTACTAAAGCCTTGAAATTTGCTTATACAGCCAAAGGGCCTGTTCATATTAATGCGCCATTCTCGGATCCTTTATATGAAACTGTTGAGGTTCTTAAGGAAGATTTTGATGTCAACTTAAGTTGTACAATTGAACCCTCAGTCTCACTTCCTAAATCCCTTATAAAAAAATGGCATTCTTCAAAAAAGAAAATGATTTTAGTAGGGGTTAATACTCCTGAAAGTATCAAACAATCTTATTTAGATCTAATTGGGGAAGACCCATCAATAGTGGTGCTAACAGAAACAACGTCTAATTTACACCAATCTAACTTTTTCTCTAGTATCGATCAGTTAATTACTCCTTTAGATGCGACTGATTTCGAAGCGCTTCAGCCTGAAATACTATTAACATTTGGAGGGATGGTGGTCTCTAAAAAAATTAAAACTTTCTTACGTTCGTATGCGCCCAAACTTCACTGGCATATTGATCCGGTACAAGCTAATGACACTTTTTTTTGTTTAACGAAGCATTATAAATGCTCAGTAAACAATTTTCTCAAACAACTAGTAAGCACTAGCGAGTCACCGGTTGAGAGCCAGTATTTTATGACATGGAATCAGGTTAAGAAAATACGATTAGAAAAGCACAAAGATTATATGAAGTCAATTCCGTTTTGCGATTTTAAAGTGTTTGATAGCGTATTAAAACACATACCAAGCAGTTCGATGGTTCAGTCCAGTAATAGTTCTACGATTAGATACTTACAACTATTTAATTTAAATTCTTCTCTTACTGTTTTTTGCAACCGTGGTACCAGTGGTATTGATGGCTCCACGAGTACCGCTGTTGGTGCTTCTTGTGTTTCTGAGAAACCAACCGTTTTTATTACAGGAGACCTTAGTTTTTTTTATGATAGTAATGCATTGTGGAATAATTATATTCCATCAAATTTTCGCATTATAATTATAAACAATAGAGGTGGAGGCATTTTTAGAATTCTTCCAGGAAATAAAAATTCTGAAAATTTTAGCACTTTTTTTGAAACCAACCACACACTTACTGCCAAGTCGATTTCAGAACACTTTATGTTTGACTACGCTTCAGCAAGTTCATCTGATGAGCTAAATGCACAATGGGACGATTTTTATGCTACAAGTCAACGTCCTAAGATTCTAGAGATTTTCACACCTTCTTCAGAAAATGACCTTATTTTATTGTCTTACTTTGATTTTATTAAATAGTGTTTCTTCGCTTTATTTTAATTTTTTTGTGACTTTTTCATTATGATACCCAAAATAATGAAAGTTGTTTCTATCACCATAGTCTAAATCTAATTTTAAATAAAAACCTATGAACAAAAGAAAAGAACTTATGGTAAAATACAACAACGACTTAAATCAGAAATCCAACCATGATTCAGAAATGGACTAGCTTAAAAATTTCACAATTGTCTGTGGTCCTTAAATCTACAATAAAGATTCAATTACTTGTTCTGTAACTAGTGCGTCTGAGATGGTAACAGTTAGATATAATTTTCTGATTAAAGAAATTAGGACTCTACGTATCGCATAAACTAGAAGATGATATTACTAAAGTTATTGAACACTATGATCGTTCCAATTTAAATAAATATTATGCATTCGTTTACTGTTTTCTAACAAAGCATTTTTGCAAAGAGTTAATGTATTAATTACCATAACTATTTAATTCTCTGGCGTCATAATTTGTTGGTGCGCTTTTTTTATTTTCTCACTTGATTATCATTACCTTTGTGGCATGATACACATAGGAGACTATAATAAACTAACGATATTAAGAGACACCGAGCCAGGATTGTTTTTGGGCGATAATCAAGATCAAGAAGTTTTGCTTCCAAATCGCTATGTTCCGGACACCTTTGAAATTGACGACCAGATAGATGTTTTTGTTTATTTAGACAACGAAGAACGCCTTGTTGCCGTTACAGATCACCCTTACATCAAAAAAGGGGAATTTGCATTATTACGTTGTAATTCAGTAAGTGAAATTGGTGCTTTTCTGGATTGGGGATTGGTTAAAGAATTGTTTTGTCCGTTCAGAGAACAGGCTTTCCCCATGAAAGCTGGTGGCTGGTACTTAGTCTATTGCTATTTAGATGAAAATTCAGAACGTCTTGTCGCTTCAAGTAAAACAAATCAGTTTTTAGATAATAAAGAATTATCTGTAGAGGCTTTTGATGAAGTTGATCTGATCGTTTCTCACCCTTCCGATTTAGGTATGAATGTCATCGTCAATAAAATCCATTTAGGGCTTATATTTAATCAAGATTTATTCAAAGATATTAGTGTAGGGGACAAGCTTAAAGGGATTATTAAAAAAATTAGGCCTGGCAATAAACTCGATATTACTTTAGAGAAAATAGGCTACAGAAATATTGAGCCTAATTCACAACTGATTTTAGAATTTTTAGAAAACAATGAAAATGGATTTATGAAATTAACAGATAAGTCCTCTCCTGAAGCCATTAAATCGTTGGTTCAAATGAGTAAGAAAAGTTTTAAAAAGGCAATCGGAACTTTATATAAACAACGACGAATCCGCATTGAATTAGATGGGATTTATTTAACAACATAAAACTGTAATTCTATGAGTGAGATACAATGGAAAACCGTTAAGGAGTATGAAGATATAACCTATAAGAAATCTAATGGGGTCGCTCGTATTGCGTTTAATCGTCCAGATGTAAGAAACGCATTTAGACCAAAAACAACCTTAGAATTATATCAAGCATTTTACGATGCGAATGAAGACACAAGTATTGGAGTGGTTTTATTAAGTGCCGAAGGTCCTTCTTCAAAAGATGGTATTTATTCATTTTGTAGCGGGGGAGATCAAAAAGCTCGTGGTCATGAAGGCTATGTAGGCGATGATGGTTACCACCGATTAAACATATTAGAAGTACAACGTCTGATTCGATTTATGCCCAAAGCAGTCATAGCAGTTGTCCCAGGTTGGGCGGTTGGCGGTGGGCATAGCCTACACGTGGTATGTGATCTAACATTAGCTAGTAAGGAACATGCTATTTTCAAGCAAACCGATGCAGATGTGACCAGTTTTGATGGGGGTTATGGCTCTGCGTATCTAGCCAAGATGGTTGGACAGAAAAAAGCAAGAGAGATTTTTTTCCTAGGAAGAAATTATAATGCTCAAGAAGCATTTGACATGGGAATGGTTAATGCAGTCGTTCCACATTCAGAGTTAGAAACAACGGCTTATGAATGGGCGCAAGAAATTTTAGCTAAATCTCCAATTTCTATAAAAATGCTAAAGTTCGCCATGAATCTTACTGATGATGGCATGGTAGGTCAGCAAGTCTTTGCAGGCGAAGCGACACGCCTTGCGTACATGACAGATGAGGCTAAAGAAGGGCGGGATGCCTTTTTGGAAAAAAGACCTCCAAACTTTGAGAAAAAATGGATTCCATAGCATGAAAAAATTACAAGCATGGATTTCTGCCTGTCGACTTAGAACGTTGCCATTATCAATTTCAGGAGCTATTGTAGGCTCTGGAGTTGCCTACTCAGAAGGAGTTTTCGCACTCTCAGTTTTTGTGTTAACAATTCTAACAACTTTAAGTCTTCAGATCTTATCAAATCTTGCAAACGATTATGGAGATGGTGTGAAAGGAACGGACAATGAAAATCGTATTGGTCCAAAACGTGCTTTACAAAGTGGCATAATCAGTCCTAAACAGATGCGAAATGCCATTTTTATCAATGTAATCATTTGTCTTTTTTTAGTGTTAACTCTTATTTACCAAGCCTTTGGAGCTGATAAGTTTTTAACTTCCTTTATTTTTATTGGGTTGGGAGTGTTGGCCATTATAGCCGCTATTAAATACACTGTAGGGAGGTCTGCATATGGCTATAAAGCATTGGGAGATCTGATGGTGTTTTTGTTTTTTGGTTGGCTGAGTGTTTTGGGAACTTATTTCCTATACTCCAATCAAATTGATTACTTAATTCTTTTGCCAGCTAGTTCTATAGGGCTTTTGAGTGCTGGAGTTCTTAACTTAAACAATATGCGTGATTTTGAATCCGATAAGTTATCTAACAAACATACTCTAGCAGGTTACTTAGGTCTAGAAAATGCTAGAAAGTATCATTTAACATTGATTATTTTAGCCATATTTTTGATGTTATTATATTTTTGTTTGTTATCAGATCAACTATCAATATCGTTGATTATGATTGGGTTTATTCCATTATTTATTCATCTTGATAGTTGTAATAAAGTACAGAACCCGAAGGATTATGATCCTCAGCTAAAAGTTTTAGCGTTATCAACATTTTTACTCGCATTAATTTTTGGTGCAAGTCATATGTTAATTTAAAATTGGATTAACTAAATTATATTATTATATGAAGGCCACTTACTTTAAGCATAAACTTCAATTTAAACAAGCAAGCGGAACTTCTCGCGGGGTTTTAACTTACAAGGACACTTGGTTTATAGAATTGGAAGAAAATGCCTTAAATGGGATAGGGGAATGCGGAATGTTCAAGGGATTGAGTATTGACGATTGTGATGACTTTGAGTTAATGCTTAAATGGGCCTGTCAAAATATTGACTTAGGACTCGAGGCGTTGCTTAGACGACTTGTTGGGTTTCCATCTATTCAATTTGGTTTAGAAATTGCTTTTAGATCATTGAAACAAAAATCGCCTTTTGAGTTATTCCCTTCTGACTTTACATCTGGACAAGATTCAATTTCTATTAATGGTCTTATTTGGATGGGCGAATTTTCATTCATGAAACAACAGATTAAAGACAAACTAGAAGCAGGGTTTTCTTGTATTAAACTAAAAATTGGCGCCCTTGATTTTGATAAAGAATTAGCACTCCTAAAATCCATTAGAGATGAGTTTGATTCCCAAACTATAGAAATCCGTGTTGATGCAAACGGAGCTTTTAAACCAAGTGAAGCCTTAGAGAAATTAAAACAGCTTTCAGACTTTAATCTTCATTCAATAGAACAGCCCATAAAACATGGACAGCTTGAAGAGATGGCGCTGTTATGTTCAGATACGCCTCTTCCAATTGCATTAGATGAAGAATTAATCGGCGTCTTTTCTGTAACAAATAAGCAGTTCTTGCTACAAACTATCAAACCTCAATACATTATCCTTAAGCCAACTCTGTTAGGTGGCTTCAAAGGAAGTGAAGAATGGATCGACGTTGCCGAGTCCAATAAAATTGGCTGGTGGGTAACAAGTGCCTTAGAGAGTAATATTGGGCTAAATGCTATTGCACAGTGGACCTACACTCTAAATAATACTTTACCTCAGGGATTGGGAACTGGTGGATTATTTACGAATAACGTTCAAGCTCCTCTAGTTGTGAATTCAGGCCGCTTATTTTATGATTTAAAAACAAAGTGGAACTTAAAATTTTAATTTATGTATATTAAACAAGCATTTAAAAACAAACACGACTGGTGGCTTTATTTAGCTGGACTCGCACTTATTGTAATCGCTGTTATTTTAGGGCAAATTCCACACACCGTCGCATTAATTGCAAAAGCATTGCAGTCAGGGGTAGAACTTAAAGAATTAGACCCAAATAAAATGATGCAATTATTAGAGTCAAATCTGAATTTATTTCTAATGCTGTTGTCTTTTGCAGTTGGACTTCTTGGTCTTTTTGTTGTGGTCAAGTTTTTACACAAACAATCGATTAAAAGTTTAACCACATCAAGATCAAAAATTGATTGGAAACGTTTTTGGTTTGCCTTCTTATTTTGGGGCTTTATCTCCGTCATAATGATTATGATTGATTACCAGTCTTCTCCTGAAAACTATGTATTTAATTTTAAGTTAAAATCTTTCTTAATTTTGGTAGCTATTGCTGTTGTTTTGGTACCCCTTCAAACTAGTTTTGAAGAGTACCTTTTTAGAGGATATTTAATGCAAGGAATCGGAGTGATCTGTAAAAACAAATGGGTGCCTTTGATTGTAACTTCTGTTTTGTTTGGGATGCTTCATATTGCCAATCCAGAAATTGACAAACTCGGCTATATTTTATTAGTACATTATATTGGTACGGGATTCTTTTTAGGGATCATTACATTGATGGATGAGGGGCTTGAACTAGCTCTAGGGTTTCACGCTGCTAATAACTTATTTACGGCACTTTTAGTCACAGCAGACTGGACGGCTTTTCAAACAAATTCCATATTTAGAGATATCTCAGACCCAGACATAGGGTCTTTTGAAATATTTAGTTCTGTTTTAATTATTTACCCGATCCTAATCTTTATTTTCTCTAAGGTATATAAGTGGACGGATTGGAAAAATAGATTAATAGGATCCGTGACCAAAGACGCTTAATGAAATATCAATCAAACCATCAAATTTGAAGGTAAATAGAACATATAAGCAGCCACACAGTTCTTTTAAATTAAACGGGACTTTTTATGATAATTCCGGTTTGTTGTCCCTTGCATCTGTTTATTCTAAGGGATGTGATGACCATCTGGTCTCATTGGCGGATTTCATTGAAATATGGATAGATTTAAATTCAGAAATCACACTGCAAACATCGGGCACAACTGGTACCCCTAAAGCTGTTTTAATGTCTAAGCAATCCATGGTCAATTCTGCGTTAGCTACTGGAAGCTATTTTAAATTAAGTCCTGGCGATTCTGCCTTGTCCTGTTTGCCATTTACCTACATCGCTGCTAAAATGATGTTTGTGAGAGCCTATGTTTTAGGATTGGAATTAGAGTGTATAAAACCAAGTTCTTCTCCTTTGGAGTTACGCTCCAAATCCTATGATTTTTGTGCCATGGTACCTTTACAGCTTGAGAATTCAATCTCAAAATTAGATCAGATCAAAACACTTATTGTAGGGGGTGCACCACTTTCTACTAATTTAATGGATCAACTAATAAACTCAACTTCAACGGTATATGAAACTTTTGGAATGACAGAGACGGTGAGTCATATTGCAGTTAAAAAAATAACTAAGTCTTTTTCTTTGTTTGAAGTATTACCTTCAGTTTCTATTTCTGTAGATGCTCGAAACTGCTTACTTATTGAAGCACCAGAATTAGCCTCACATACAATTCAAACAAATGACCACGTCCGTTTACATTCTAAAACAACTTTTGAATGGGTTGGACGCTATGATGCGGTTATTAATTCTGGCGGTATTAAAATATTTCCCCAACAGCTAGAACAGCAACTAGAGGGACTTATTCAGAACAGGTTTTTTATATCATCTCAAAAAGAAGCTGTATTAGGGACAATTGTGATTTTGGTAATAGAAAGTACTACGCCTTACGATTCCTTAGATTTCACTTTCATTGAACCACTAAAAAGGCCTAAGCATATTTATTACGTCGATAATTTTATTGAAACGCTTTCCGGTAAGGTCAAGCGTCAAGAAACGCTTGCACTGGTTAAACTTGTATAACTCCCACATTAAAGGTTTTCTCAATAGGGGCATGATTTGCTGCTTCAATTCCCATGCTAATCCAATCACGAGTGTCTGTAGGTTCTATAACAGCATCTGTCCATAGCCTAGCAGCAGAGTAATACGGAGATACTTGCTCGTCATAGCGTGACTTGATTTGATCAAATAATTCTGCTTCCTTTTCAGAGGTAATCGTTTCACCTTTCTTTTTTAAAGAGGCGGTTTCTATTTGTAGTAATACTTTTGCAGCACTGTTTCCACTCATCACCGCTAATTTCGCGCTAGGCCAAGCGACGATTAATCGCGGATCATAGGCCTTACCACACATGGCATAATTCCCAGCTCCATAGCTATTTCCAATAATAACAGTGAATTTAGGTACCACACTGTTGCTGAGTGCATTAACCATCTTGGCTCCATCTTTTATAATACCACTGTGTTCACTTTTACTGCCCACCATAAATCCAGTGACATCTTGTAAAAAAACTAAGGGTATTTTTTTCTGATTACAATTGGCGATAAATCGGGTGGCTTTATCTGCACTGTCATTATAAATGACTCCACCAAATTGCATTTCTTTATTGGCATTTTTTACTAATTTACGTTGGTTTGCAACAATCCCTACAGCCCAGCCATCAATACGGGCATAAGCTGTAATGATTGTCTTTCCATAGTCCGCTTTATATTCTTCAATTTCAGAATTATCAACCAATCGGTTTATAATTTCACACATGTCATATTGGTCTGCTCTTGATTTAGGAAGCAGTCCGAAAAGATCTTTAGGATTCTCATTAGGTTTTTTTGAAGGCTTTTTGCTAAAGCCCGCTTTATCAAAATCTCCAATCTTATCCATTATCGATTTAATTTTGTCTAAAGCATCTGCATCGTCCTTGGCCTTGTAATCAGTGACTCCGCTTATTTCGCAATGTGTTGTAGCACCTCCAAGCGTTTCATTGTCTATAGATTCACCAATGGCGGCTTTTACTAAATAGCTTCCGGCTAAAAAGATGCTTGCTGTTTTGTCAACTATAATGGCTTCGTCGCTCATAATAGGCAAGTAGGCGCCTCCAGCTACACAGCTTCCCATCACGGCCGCTATTTGGGTAATACCCATACTGCTCATTTGTGCATTGTTTCTAAAAATTCTACCAAAGTGCTCTTTGTCAGGGAAGATTTCATCTTGTAATGGCAGATATACCCCTGCTGAATCAACTAAATAAATAATAGGCAATCTGTTTTCCATGGCAATTTCTTGCGCACGAAGATTCTTTTTAGCTGTTATAGGAAACCAGGCACCAGCTTTTACCGTTGCATCGTTAGCAACTACAATGCATTGTTTTCCTTTTACATAGCCTATTTTGACCACCACTCCTCCAGAAGGACAACCACCATGAGACTCGTACATGCCATCCCCAGCAAACGTACCGATTTCGATTGATTTTGATTTTTGATCTAACAAGTAATCAATACGCTCACGGGCTGTTAGTTTACCCTTGGCATGTTCTTTTTCAATTTTGGATTTACCACCGCCTAATCTAACTTGCGCTAAACGTTTCTTTAAATCGGTAACAAGTAGTTTATTATAATCTTCGTTTTTATTGAAGTTTAAATCCATGGCTCTTATATTTGTTACACAAAAATAACAATATTCTTGAGTTTCAAGTTTTTGTTAACGAACAATTATAAATATATCACTACATGAAATTAGAATATAATGCTGCCGCTTCTAGAGGATTTGCAAATCACGGCTGGTTACAAGCGAATCATTCTTTTAGTTTTGCTAATTTTTATAATCCTGAAAAAATGAATTTTGGAACTTTAAGAGTTTTAAATGATGATTTAATTTCGCCTGGAATGGGTTTTGGAACTCATCCACACGATAATATGGAAATTATTACAATTCCATTATCAGGTGTTTTAAAGCATAAAGATTCAATGGGAAACAAGTGGGAAGAGGTTAAGGCTGGGGAAGTTCAAGTAATGTCAGCAGGAACTGGGATTCAACATTCAGAAATTAATGGTTCTAAAACCGAACACTTAAGTTTGTTTCAAATATGGATTCTCCCATATAAAAATAATTTAACCCCTCGTTATGATCAAGCCTATTTTAAGACGCCTAGTGCCGGAGAGCTTCAGATTTTAGTATCTTCTATTAATAATGAGAAAACTTCTGGCTTAAAAATCCATCAGGATGCACAAATATCCAGAATTAATTTAAAAGCTGGCTCTAATTTTGAGTATAACTTAAAATGTGAATCACATGGTGTTTATGTAATGCAAGTTACTGGAGTTTCTGAAGTTGCTGGTCAGCATTTGAACCAGAGAGATGCAGTAGGTCTTTCAAAAGTTGCTACATTTTTAGTAGAAGCGCAAGAGGAATCTCAATTGCTATTTATTGAAGTTCCAATTTTAGACTAATGATTTTAATTTTGATTAACATTATGAGAATGCTGGCGTTACGTCCAATAATTGACTAGCCTAAATGCGTATTTCTTAATCTGTCTCTTATACACATCTCCGAGCCCACGAGACCTC
>OJFP01001076.1_pt1 | contig 15045 bp, 18 predicted proteins | sample 1594141 | NCBI WGS metagenome assembly OJFP01 (sample SAMN05416843, study PRJEB24817) | seawater metagenome | isolation source: Sea water | place: Canada:Atlantic | collected 2013-07
ACGAGATGTAGAGAGGTCTCGTGGGCTCGGAGATGTGTATAAGAGACAGAAGAAAGACATACTTTTCCACAAACAAGGTAAGTTTTTAACAAAATGTCCTTTTTTTTCAAAAAACTGATTAAAACCGACCTTATTAATTAACTGAAAATCAGCACTTTAAAACTAAAAAACCTTTGAACGCCCCATTCAGCCTACAAAGCTCGTTTTTTTAAATCATTTGCGGTTTCTTCTAATTCTTGATACCATTTTTCCCCAAATTTTCTAATTAATGCTTCCTTGGCAAATTTGTAAACCGGAACCTTCAAAGAAGCTCCCAATTCACAGGCGGAACTACAGATATGCCATTGATGATAATTTACAGCACTGAACTCAGAATAGGATCTTACCCTAACGGGGTATAAATGACATGAAATTGGTTTTTTCCAATTAATTTTTCCTGCTTTATATGCGTTTTCAATACCACATTGCGTCCCTCCATTTGAGGTAAAAACAACATAGGAACATTCTTTGTCATTTACCAGTGGAGTTTCCCAATCACCGTCACTACCTTTTACGAACTTTCCATTTATTTCAATAGACTTTTTCCCTGCTTCATTTAAAAAAGGCGCTATTGCATCGTAATCCTTTTCAAGCAGTTTTGTCTCACTGGTTTCAAGGGGTGCGCCTGCTTCTCCCTCCACACAACACGCTCCCTTACATGCACTTAAGTTACAGACAAAATCCTCTGTTATTATTTCTTCCGAAACAATTGTCTTTTCTATTTGAAACATAATCGATAAATAATTAAATGAAAAAGTTCTAAGCAAATTTAAAATAATTTATTGCTACTATTAATTTTAAACTGAATTACATTTGTAAAAAGTTAACCCAATGTTTATACTTAAAGAAGTTCTTACTGCAAGTATGGTTTTGTTTGCTGTAATTGATATTATAGGGAGTATTCCTATAATCATAAGCTTAAGAGAAAAAGCAGGACACATTCAGTCAGAAAAAGCCTCACTGGTATCGGCCCTCATAATGATTGCTTTTTTGTTTATTGGGGAACAGATTTTGTCACTTATTGGTCTTGATGTAAATTCATTTTCCGTTGCGGGATCTCTCGTTATTTTATTTATGGCGCTGGAGATGATTTTAGGGATTACACTATTTACAGAAGAGCCACCTGAAGTTGCCTCAGTTGTTCCCTTGGCTTTTCCAATCATTGCTGGAGCTGGAACGATGACTTCATTATTGTCACTTCGTGCGGAATATGAAATGATCAATATTATTGCTGCCATTGTGATCAATATTTTGATTGTATATATAATTTTAAAAACATCAGGGAAATTACAAAAGATATTGGGTAAAACGGGAATCAGTATTATTCGAAAAGTATTTGGGATTATTCTTCTTGCAATTGCTGTTAAACTTTTCGCCACGAATGTTGGAAAAATTGTTGGATATTAATTTTATTAAAATTTAGTTTTATGAAAATACTATTACAAATATTTATGGTTATCGCCCTAATTATGGCAGGCTTCAATTTATTTCAAATCGATTGGGAACTCCCTTTTGAAGGAAAAAGCATGGTCGCCGTGATTGGCGTAGTCGCTTCTTTGAGTGCGTTTCTACTGTTATTAATTTTAAGAATTTCAAAAAAAATATCAGAGAAAATCAAAAATCAATAGTGAGTCCCAGTCGATCTAGAGACTGAACTGCTTGTTTTATGAACTCATCATCTTGGTTATTGATTCTATTGTAGGCATTGTCACCAAAAAGCTGTAATCCAATATAGGCTTTGATGGAGTTGATCGCAATACTTTTGTCGGCATTATTGAGTTGCATTCCGTTTTTCTCTAGGTGTTCTTTAAGCCCTTCGTACCATTCCCGTTCATCAATAATTTTCCCATTTATAAGATCGTCTTCACTTAGGTTTTCATATTTCCCCCGATCCTTGTCCAGCTCATTAAATACAAAGTTGTTCACCAAACTTGACTTTAATACATAGGCATTCCATTGCTCTTCCTCAGACTTATTATTTGAAATATAAACGTCGGGAACGATTCCGCCGCCACCATAGACTGTTCTTCCTTTAGGGGTCTTAAATGCAAGGCTATCAGCAATAGGTATTTTATTTTCGTCAGCCATTTCACCGTTTTCAATACGCTGGTTTAAATCGTTATAATAAGCTTCATGATCGCGCCCATAAGGCTTTTGAATCGATCTTCCAGTGGGGGTAAAGTAGCGAGCGATAGTCAGCCTGATGGCATCTCCACCTCCCAGCGGCATTTGTTGCTGGACCAGCCCTTTTCCAAAAGTTCTTCTTCCAACCACCCATCCTCTGTCATTGTCCTGAATTGCACCAGCAACAATTTCACTTGCCGATGCGGACTGACCGTTGGTCAGAACCACCAAGTCTCCTTCCTTAAAAATACCCAAGCCCGTGGCAAACGATCGCTCTTCTTTTCCTTTGTTGGTTTGGGTGATTACGATGGTCTGATCTTTGTCTAAAAAGGTGTCAGAAATTTCTCTTGCCGCCGAGAGATAACCTCCAGGATTGTCTCTTAAATCCAAAATCATTTTTGTCATTCCACTCGCCATCAAGCTTTTTGTAGCGGACTCAAATTCTTCATAAGTCGTTTGAGAAAACCGATTGATTTTTATGTAGCCAATGTTATCCGCCAACATGTAATATGACTCAACGCTTCTCAGTGGAACTTTACCTCTTTTAAGGTCGATCTTTAAGGTTTCATTTTTAGACTTTCGAAAAATTGTCAATGCTACTTGAGTGTCCGAAGGGCCTTTCAATATTTTTATGATACGCTCGGAAGCATAGTTTTTTTGATATAAAGTGTCATTGTCTGCAATTAAAATTTTATCTCCCGCTAGTATTCCTGCTGCTTCACTGGGTCCTCCTTCAAGCACTCTTAAAATTGAAACAGTGTCTCTAACCATAAAGAAACTTACCCCAATTCCTTCAAAATTCCCTTGCATGTTTTCGGCAATAGACTGTCTTTGAGAAGCAGGAATATAGACAGAATGCGGATCTAATTTATTAACAATATCTTCGATGACTTTACCGACCAAACTATCGGTGTTTATCTCGTCAACATAATCATTAGAAATGTACTCAAGGAGTCGATCTAAGCGTTCAGTATTGAGAGATCTAAAAGGATTGAATTGCGTAGGAATCTCTTTGCTTCCGACTAAATATCCAATGCCAATTGACAACAGCACGATGGCGAATAGGTAGAGGTCGTTTTTTTTCATATTCATTTCGTCGAGACGACAGATTTACTCATTCAAAAGGAAGGTGGGTAAGAATTACCCCCGCCTTATCTAAAAACGCTAACCCTGAAATGTCTTTATATGCTTTGGCATAGACCACTCTTTTTATTCCTGACTGGTGGATTAACTTACTACATTCTTTACAGGGAGAGAGTGTGATATATAATGTTGCGCCAACACAAGACTGGGTGGAGGCAGCAACTTTTAAAATTGCATTGGCTTCTGCATGAAGCACATACCATTTGGTGAAGTGTTCCTCATCTTCACAAACATTTTCAAAACCTGTGGGAGTTCCGTTATATCCATCAGAAATGATCATGCGGTCTTTTACGATCAATGCCCCTACTTTTTTTCTTTCACAGTAGGAAAGCTCTCCCCAAGTATTCGCCATTTTTAAATAGGCAGAGTCGTATTTTTTTTGTTTTTCTAAAGGCATTTAGACGAATATAAAGATTTTTTAAATGAAAGTTGAAAAATAATTTAAAATGGGACATTATTTAAAGTCATCCGAATGGCTTCTGACAATACCATCGCTGCGATGACCCACAGCCATTTTTGTGAATTAAACTTTAGAACTTTAAGGGCGATAAAATTAATTGCAATCATGATGATTACGATCATTAATTGTGCAAACTCAACCCCAAGCGCAAATTCTAATAGTGCCAATATCGCATCATCATCAAAAACAATCTGGGAAAAATATTTAGCAAAACCAAGCCCGTGAATGATTCCAAAAAACAAAGTAATTCCGTTGAATTTCCATCCAGCCGAAAAGGAATGTTTTTTATTAAAAAGTATGGACAAACAAGTCAATCCGATTGTAATTGGAATTAAAAATTCTACCCAACTTCCTTCAACTTTAATCCAACCGAAATAAGATCCTATCAATGAAACAGAGTGTCCAAGCGTAAACAAACTCACCCAAAGCAGTAGTTTTTTCCAATCCTTGAACTGAAAAGGTAAACTCAAAGCAATTAGGAAATAAAAGTGATCCAAACCATTCCAGTCAGTAACATGATTAAAACCCAGATTTAAATAAAACCAAAAAGTATCCATAATTATTGTTTTTTATTTACGCTTTTCCATGATTATTTCATAAGCCTTCCGAACCGCTCTAAATTTTTCTTCTGCTCCCTTAACCATCGCAGGGTCACTACTTCTCAATTTGTCTGGATGGTATTTTTTGACCATTTTTCTGTAAGCACTTTTCACCTCATCCACTGTGGCAGTGGGTTGAACTTCCAGAATTTTATATGCATTGTCCGCATTTTTAATGAACATTGCTTTAATACTATCCACATCCGGTTGACGCAGCTTTAATGCGGCAGCGATTTGAGCTAATTTATACAATTCGGAACTAGAAATACTTCCATCAGCATTGGCAATTCCGAACAAGAAATGAAGAATCTGAAGTCGGGTTTCGTATTGCGTTTTTTGCACAAAAACCTGAGCCAATTGATCGAGATGTTGCGTTTCTTGTTTTATCTGCGCATTGAAAGTCTTAAATATTGAATCGGCTTTTTCTTTACCGTATTGAGTGATGAAAAAATTGCGAACAAAGGTCAACTCTTTTTCCTGAATTTTACCATCAGCCTTGATGATTAGCGCAGATAAAGCGAGAAGATTTAGCTCAAATTTTTCAGGTTTAATAGACCCATTTAATGAGGTAATCTTGATGGAGCCCTTACTGAGCAGCTCAATAAAACTTCCGATAAAAAACCCCAATATTGCTCCTGGAAACCTTAAAAAAGAATACCCAAGAAAAGCTGCCAGCCATTTGATCATTTGGAACGAATTTTTAGAACAACAAAGATACAAATGTCTTTAAAAGATTGGCTTTTAGATAGGTCTAAAAACAGGAGTTTTTTCTATATTTGAAAAAAAAATAGCTATGTATCCAGAAGAAATTGTAAAACCGATGAAAGAGGAGTTGACAATGATTGGGTTTGAAGATTTATTGTCTGCTCAAGATGTCGAATCTGCATTATCCAGATCAGGAACAACACTTGTCGTGGTTAATTCTGTTTGTGGATGTGCCGCTGCGAATGCCCGTCCAGGAGTTAGATTTTCTCTCACCAATGACAAAACACCAGACCATTTGGTTACTGTTTTTGCAGGAGTGGACAGAGATGCTACGGACACAGCTCGTAGCAAGATGATTCCTTTTCCACCTTCTTCACCCAGTGTTGCTTTGTTTAAAGATGGCGAATTGGTACACATGGTAGAACGTCATCACATCGAAGGTCGTCCGGCAGAAATGATATCGGAAAATCTCAAGGAAGCTTATGACGAGTTTTGTTCCTAAAAAGCAAACTTCTTAATCTAGAATCCTAGAGAAATTTCATTATCGTGAAAAAAATCATTTTATACTTCTTCACGGTAATATTCTATTTAATCTTTGGCGTCTTATTACTTGTTTTTCATCCAATTCAGGTATTATCCCTAAAATTTTTAGGCTATAATTCCCATAAAAATTCAGTTGATTTCCTTAACTTTTTGTTGTTAAAAAGCCTTAATCTTTTGGGAACAAGATTTGAGGTTGTAAACAAGCAGGAGTTGCCCAAAGATAGCCCCCTTATTTTTGTTGCTAACCATCAGAGCACCTATGACATTCCCCCAATAATTTGGTATTTAAGAAAATACCATCCGAAATTTATAAGTAAAATGGAACTCGGTAGGGGAATCCTTAGTGTTTCTTTTAATTTAAGAAATGGAGGGTCTGTTTTGATTGATCGTAAAAAGCCCGTAGAATCGATTAATAAAATAAAGACTTTTGCTCAAAAAGTGAATCGAGAAAAATGGTCTGCTGTCATTTTTCCTGAAGGGACTAGGAGTAGGGACGGCAATCCGAGAAAATTTCAAAGAAAGGGGTTGATGACTTTAATTGAAAACATGCCTGATGCACATGTCGTTCCTGTCAGTATTAACAATTCATGGAAGTTAGCTAAGTATAAATACTTTCCATTGCCAATAGGGGTAAAGCTGACTTTTGAGTTGCATCCGATAATCACCTTAGAAGATCGGTACGAAGTAAATGATTTGATTGATAAAATCGAGAAAATAGTTCACTCTGGAGTGGTAGTAAACTAAAAATTTGGTTTTCTTTTTTCTAGAAAAGCTTGAACTCCCTCCTTAAATTCTTCCGTACCAAAACAATTTGAAAACTGATCCATTTCTACATCAAAACCTGCAGTTGTTTGATCTGAAGCATTAACCGCGGCAATGGCGTTATTAAGTGCATTTGGTGAGTTTTTAAGTAGGTTTCCAGCAATTGAAGCAGCTTTGGACAACAGCTCTTCTCCGGCGACAACATGGGTTACCAAGCCCAATTCCAGCGCACGTTTTGCGTTGATCATTTTACCTGTTAAAATCATTTCCATAGCATTTCCTTTTCCAATCAATCGGGGCAGTCTCTGGGTGCCACCATATCCTGGGATAATCCCTAAGGAGACTTCTGGAAGCCCCATTTTTGAATGAGTCGCAGCAATTCTAATCTGACATGACAGGGCGAGTTCTAACCCTCCTCCAAGGGCATATCCATTGATGGCAGCGATAACAGGTTTGCCTAATTTTTCTATAAAGTCAAAGACCTTTTCGTTACCATGCTGTGACAATTCGCGCCCCTCTAATTTGTTAAAAGACGAAAACTCAGTAATGTCAGCGCCTGCCACAAAAGCTTTGCTTCCACTTCCTGTTAGTACAATTACTTTAACGTTAGGATCTGTCTTAAAAGATGTAAACCGTTCATTCAATTCAGACAAAAGGGCTTTGTTAAGTGCATTTAGCTTTTCTTCTCTATTTATTTTCAACCAAGCAATACCATCCTGAATTTCTACCAACGTCATTGAGTGTTCCAAGCTTTATAAATTTAATGTTATTGAAAAAGTGGTTCCTTTTTCTCCTGTTTTATAATCAATTTTCCCACCATGCGAATCGATGATGTTTTTCACAATACCAAGTCCCAATCCCATGCCTTTGCTCTTTGTCGTAAACTTGGGTTCAAACACCTTTTTTTGTATTGAAATAGGAATTCCATTTCCATTATCAGTAAAATGGATTTTAACTTCGGTGTTAAGAACTTCTATTTTCACCTTAATTTTAGCTTTCTTTCCTTGGGGTACCGCCTGGAGGGCATTTTGAATTAAATTGGTGATCACTCTGATCCATTGTGTTCGATCTAACTTAACCATCACAATGGGCTTAGAAGTTTTAAAGTTGATCTTGTTTTTCTCAAAAATTTCTAAAGATCTTCTTGTAACCTCAACCAAATCTGAACTCACCAATTTAGGAACGGGTAGGGTCGCAAAGTCCGAAAAAGCATTTGCAACATTACTCATCGTGTCAATTTGTTCTATCAAGATTTGAGAAAACGCTTCAATTTTACTCGTATTATCCGTGTCCTTTTCTGAAAATTTTCTTTGAAAGCTTTGAACGGTTAAACGCATTGGAGTCAATGGGTTTTTTATCTCGTGAGCCACTTGTTTTGCCATCTCTTGCCACGCTTGTTCCCTTTGATTTTTAGCCAATAGTTTGGCACTGCTTTCGATGTCATCAATCATTTTATTGTAAGAATTGATCAAACTCGAAATCTCTCTTGTCGCGTTTTTAAGATGTATTTTTTCATTTTGTTTTAACAAGCCCGTTTGGTCGATTTTCATACGTATCGTTTCCAAAGAACGCGAGATGTATCTTGAAATAAAATAAGCTAATATAATAGCAAAGACCAGCATCAAAAGATAGATCTGATAGAGACTTTGCAAAAAAGTACTCAATTCGTTTTCTGAAAAAGAAACGTCCTCAAAGTAGGGGAAAAACAACAGCGCGAATGGCTTGCCATTTTTGTCTTTTAAGAGACTATAAGAAGACTGAAACTTGCCAATTTCATCATTATTCTGCTCTAAGAATCTCCCCTCAAAACTATTCTGTATTTTCTCAATGAGCTCTTGTTTGAGGGTATAATTATTTGCGATGATCTTTAAGGGTAAAAACGAGGTAAATAATGGTTTTCCTTCAAGATCAAATAGTGAAAAATTTACTTTATGAATTTTTATTATTGCGCTAAAATCATTTTCAAATTCGGACCAAATAGGGTTAGGTTTGTTGATCAAACTGTTTTTGTCGACCAAATAATTGATTTGACTCCTTAACTGATTTTCCTTTCGGTTAAGTCTGAACAGGTTATAATCCTTGGACTCATTCTTGTATTGAAAAAAAGTCGCTCCAAGAATCAAAAGACAAGCAATAAATACAAGAAGAATCATCGAAATGAAAATCTGGGTTCTTAATGATATCTGTCTTAATAAAGGTGCCATTTGATTAACGATTCTTCAATTAATTTTTAGATCTATATTTTTTATATAATTTAATTCCCAATGCAAGAAAAACGATAAGACCTATTATTCCTCCAAATGCAAATACCCAGTGGATACTGCTTTTTAAAATCGCCAAAAAGACAATGGCGAACAAAAACAGTGTTGCCCCTTCATTCCATAACCTCATGAAAACTGAAGAATAATTTATGACGTCTTTTTGTAGCTGTAAAAACATTTGATGCGTTTTGAAATGATATAAAATCAACAATAAAACAAACCCGAGTTTGATGAGCATCCACGATTGAGAAAGCCAGCTTGGCATAAGAATCAGCAACCATACAGCAAACGTAGTTGCTAGAATTGCAGAAGGCCAAGTGATGATGTACCATAACCGTCGCGCCATTAGTTTGAGCTGTTTTTCTAAAATTTCCTTTTCAGGAGACTCTTTTTTTGAGGCTTCAATGTGGTAGATGAAAAGCCGAGGTTGGTAAAATAAACCCGCAAACCAGGTTATTATAAAAATTAAGTGTAATGATTTAATGTAATTGTAATACTCCATAATTCCACTGGCGCTTTATAGTGACACAAATTACAAAAACATATTCAATGAATGGGAGGTTTTGCTGAGGGATCAAATTAAGTAGATTTTAAATATTTTTTTACTTCAAATAACAAGAAGCATCCTGTGACCAAAGCCGCTAAGAACTCTGCAACGGGAAAGGCAAGCCAGACCCCATTAATCCCCATGAATTTCGGAAAAATATAGAGCAGTGGAATGAAGAAAAACCCCTGACGTGTCAAGGTTAATAATAATGCGGGAAGTGCTTTTCCGATGGCCTGATAATAGGCTGCACCGATCAGTTGAATTCCAACGATGGGAGTAGCTGCAAAAACCCAACGGATTGCCGAGGGTGCTTGAGATAATACCAATGGATCTTCTGTAAAAACCCTTCCGATGGATTCCGAAAAGATGTTTATTAAGATAAAAATCAGCGTAGCCAATGAGGTAGAATAGATTAATGCCGTCCGAATTACTTTTTGAACACGGTCTTTGTTTTTTGCACCAAAGTTAAATCCTGCAATGGGAATAAAGCCCTGTGTAATTCCCAGCACGGGGAACAATGAAAACATTAGTAATCGGCTAATAATTGCATAAATTGCGACAACAGAAGCGCCACCTAGATTGTAGAGGAGGTTATTGACAAGTAAGATTGAAATACTCAAAACTCCTTGTCGAGCAAGAGTTACAAATCCCAGTGCTCCAATTTCTTGTGTAATTTTTAAATTAAGTTTAAAGTCACTCATTTTTATATGAAGCTCTGATTTCTTAGAACTAAAAAAGTTAAATATATAAAGTGCACAAACGCCATAAGACAAAGTGGTCGCCCAAGCAGCTCCAGCCATTCCGTAATCCAAAACATAAATAAAAACATAATCTAAAATTAAGTTGGAAACCGAGGGAAGCATCATGGCATACATTGCATACTTTGGTTTACCCTCTGCCCTAATTACGTTGTTACCCATCATACAATATCCCAATATTGGAGCCCCATAGAGAAGAATTTTATAATAAATTTTAGCGGGTTCAAAAAGCGGGCCTTTTCCTCCAAACAAGGGGATGATTGAATCTACAAACCACAAGCCAAAGATCACGAAACTGACTGTGAAAAAAAGTGTAAGAATGATTTGATTTCCAAAAGTTTTGGTTGCTTTTGCCAAATTCTTAACCCCTAACGAGCGGGAAATGATTGAGCCTCCTCCCAGTCCAATTGCCATCCCCAGCGCAGCAATAAAAAAAGAAACTGGGAGCACGACGTTGATTGCAGCAATTGCATTGGAGCCAATCCATTGTCCAACAAAAATGGTGTCAATTAAAACATTTAACGACATTATAAGAATACCAATAGAAGCAGGAAATGCTTGAGTGATTAATAACTTTGGAATGGGTTGGGTGCCAAATAAGGCAGAACCTTTTTTCATTTTAGCCTTCGATTTCGGCAAGCGCCCATTCATCGATCCATCTGCTCAGGACTTTCACCCAAGCAGGTCTGTCGTTAATACAGGGAATGACATGAAGCTTTTCGCCTCCTTTTTCTTCAAAATCTTCTGCAGCCTCCATCCCAATCTCCTCGAGTGTTTCTAAACAATCTGACACAAAAGCAGGGGTGGCAATCGCTAAATTTTTCATTCCATTTTTAGCAAAACGGGCAACGGTTTGATCTGTATAGGGTTGAAGCCAGGGGTCAACGCCCAGTCTCGATTGAAAGCTTGTGGAGAAAGTCCCCTCCTTAAGTTCTAAATACTCGGCCACCTGTCGCGTGGTTTCTTTACATTGATGTCGGTAACAATATTGATGCGCATCTGACTTGGTTTGACAACAACTTTTATCGATTTTGCAATGAGACTTAGTAATGTCTGATTTGCGGATATGTCGCTCAGGAATTCCGTGGTAGGAAAACAATAAATGCTCCCAATCCTTTCCTTTTAAGTCTTCTTGAATGCTATCCGCCAAGACCCTAATGTAGTCTGGATGATTATAAAAAGGAGGGAGAATTGTGAGGGACAGATCAGGATATTTTTCATTTCTAATTTTTTCAGCAAGCACAACGATGGTCTCTGTGGTTGCCATCGCAAACTGAGGATAAAGCGGGATCAACATGATCTCATCCACGCCTTGATCAACTAACTTTTTTATTCCATTTTCGATTGGCAGTGATCCATAACGCATGGCCAATTCAACAGGAACAGCAACTTGTTTTTGGATGGCTTCTTGAAGTCTCTGAGACAAAACAATAAGTGGAGAACCCTCCTTCCACCATATTTTTTTATAAGCTTTTGCGGATTGCTTTGGACGGGTATTTAAAATAATCCCTTTTACCAAAAAGGTTCTAAACGCTTTGGGCAAATCTATCACCCGCTCATCCATTAGAAACTCTCCTAAATATTTTCTTACATCTTTCTTTTCTGGACTGTCCGGAGAGCCCAGATTGATCATTAAAACTCCTTTCATTCAATATTTTTTACGAAGATACAGACATTAAATATTTTTTTGGTGTGGTCCCAAATTTCTTTTTAAAAGCAGAGATGAAATGACTTGAAGTGCTGTATCCTAGTCTAAGACTGATCTCATTGATGTTGTGTTGCTTGGCATTCAACATTCTTCTGGCTTCATTCATTTTGTGATCAAGCAAATAGCCGTAAACCGTTTCACCATAAATTTGTTTAAACCCTTCTTTAAGTTTTTTTATATTCAATCCAATCTCCGAGGAAAGCTCTTGTAATGTTGGTGGTTCTGACATTTGAGCCAAAATAATTTCTTTGGCTTTTCTTATTTTTCTAACATTCTCTTCGTCTACCAAAAAAGGACATTGCTCTATATTGGTGTCTTCATTCTTGTTAAAAAACAGACTCAATAATTCATACACCTTGCCCTTAAAATATAACGACTTCATGCTGTCGTGAATTTTAGGTTCTAAAATTTGGCTTAACACCACGCTCATGGCTGGGCTAAATGAACGGGTATCATAATATTTTTTTGAGTTATTTTCTGGATTCAAAAAGTGAATTTCATCGGAATTTTCTGAAAAAAGACCATGAAATTTTTTAATAGAGATTACAAGGCTGACCATCGAGGAGTCTGGGTGTAAATCTAGATTTATGGGAAGTGCTTGTATGGGATTATACAAAACGATTACGTTTTTCCCTTGAACTGGAAAACTATAGTTTCCCTCGTTGAACAGAAAAACCCCTTCTCCTTTTTGACAAAAGTGAAATTGAATAAATTCTTTACTCACTTCTTTCTCATACGTCTCATTTTGAAGACTCTCATTCCAATAACGTGAAATGTAAAACCCATTTTCTATTTCAGTAGTTTCCATTGTACTTTTGTCGTTGTTTTTATCAGCCACCTTATTTAGAAACAATCTAATTTGTAGTTGCTAATCTATTTCAAAAATATTATATTTAAAGGAATTTCAATAATAAATTGACTAAAAAACCTAAGGGGTTATAATTAGTCCTTCTAGCGTTGTTTTTTAGAAGATCCTCGTTTTATTTTTGTGTAACGAAATACAAAAAAACTCTTGAAAAACGGCATCCAATATTTTGTTGTGGGACTTTGTTATAAAAACGCGGATTTACTGACCCGTGGGAAGTTTACGTTAAACAAAGAACAAACCAAACTTTTATTGGAAAAGGCCAAAGCAGATGGATTAACTGAATTAATGGTTAATTCCACTTGTAATCGCACCGAAATTTATGGTATAATTTCGGATCCTAATTTGCTAATTTCTTATTTATGTGAATTTTCTGAGGGCGATTTGGAATGTTTTAGAGAAAAGGGATACGTTTTGGAGGGCAAGGAAGCAATTAACCATGTTTTTCGTGTCGGTTGTGGGTTGGAAAGTCAAATTTTGGGAGATTTTGAAATCATTGGACAACTTAAGAAAAGTTTTTATTTTTCTAAAAAACATAAAATGGTCAATGGTTTTTCTGAGCGATTGGTGAACTCGGTCATTCAGTCCAGCAAACGAATTAAAACCGAAACCGAGATTTCAACGGGAGCTACTTCTGTTTCTTTTGCCTCAGTTCATTACATATTAGAAAACGTTGACGAGGTTTCTCATAAAAACATTTTGCTTTTTGGAACCGGAAAAATAGGTAGAAATACTTGTGAAAATCTAATTAAACACACACAAAACGAACATGTCGTTTTGATTAATAGAACCGAAGAGAGTGCTCAAAAAATTGCAGGAAAATTTAATCTTATATATAAAAAATTTGATCATTTAAAGGATGAAATTAAGAAAACAGACATTATTATTGTCGCCACTAGCGCCGATTATTTTTCTGTAACTCCTGAACTAATTAATTCAGAAAAACCCCTATTAATTCTAGATCTTTCAATGCCTTCCAACGTTGATCCTAAGGTAAAATTAATGGAGTCAGTTACCTTAATTAATTTGGACGAGTTGTCTCAAATGACCAATGCAACACTCGTGAAAAGAGAAAAGATAGTTCCCATTGCTGAGCAAATTCTTAGCGAGGTTAGGACTGAATTTCTCCAGTGGATTGAGCACCGCAAATTTGCGCCCACGCTCAAGGCCTTAAAAAATAAATTATTATATGGGCAGTCACAAGACTTACCTGATCAAGATGATTTTTCTCAAACTGTAAATAGACTAGCAGGGCGAGTTGCTAGTTATCTTAAAGAGAATCCTTCTAAAGCCGACGAAACCTTGTCAATGCTTCAGGATTTATATCAATTGGATTCCGAAATTGATGCTTAATAAAATACTTCGAATAGGAACCCGTGAAAGTCAGTTGGCGCTTTGGCAGTCTCAAAATGTCGCTAATTCTCTTGAAAAAGAGGGAGCTTCTTCTACGCTGATTAAGATTAAAAGTGATGGGGACACAGATCTTGTAAAGCCACTTTACGCCATGGGAGTTCAAGGAGTTTTCACTAAAACCTTAGATGCCGCACTATTACAAAACAGAATTGACATTGCTGTTCACAGCCTAAAAGATGTACCCACGCAACTTCCAAAAGGAATTATAATTGCAGCCGTCCTAACCCGAGGAAGTGTCTCGGATGTTTTGTTAAAAAAAACAGATGCCAATAATCAGAATTCAAACCCGACCATTGGAACCGGGAGCCTTAGAAGAAAGGCCCAATGGTTAAATAAGTATCCTGGTTATAAGGTTGAAAACCTCAGGGGTAATGTTCAGACACGCATAGAAAAGTTAAATCAATCCGATTGGCATGGAGCGATTTTCGCAAAGGCTGGCCTTGAAAGAATGGAGCTTTTGGGAAATGATTATCAAGTTTTAGATTGGATGATTCCGGCTCCTGCCCAGGGTGCAATTGCTGTTGTTTGCAGAGAAGAAGACTTGGAGATTAAGGCACTCTTTAAAAACATCCATTGTGAAACAACATCGATCTGTGTGGGTATTGAAAGAAGTTTTTTAAATATTCTCGAGGGGGGTTGTACCGCCCCCATAGGGGCAATTGCAAAGTTTGAAGGGGAAAAAATCACCTTTAAAGCGGGATTGTTTTCCACTGACGGTATGCAAGCGGTGACCACAGAAAAGTCAGTCAACCTTGATTCTATTGCCGAATTAGCAAAATCCACAGTCGATGAGTTACTGTCTCGAGGCGGTAAAGCAATCATGGAGGAAATAAAAAACAACCGTTAATATGCGTTTGTTATCCACAAAAATAATATCTCATTTCTTCAAAGAACGATTAGTTCTTAACCAATTCAGTGTCGTTGAAAAGGCATTTATTGAAGTTCGTCCGACAAGTGATGTGGCGGTTGGGCAAGTAGCCAAAAACGTTATTTTCACGAGTCAAAATGCAGTTAATATTGCTTTTAAAAACGAAAAAATCAGAACTATTCTTGAAGACAAGGTTTTTTTCCTGTCTCTTATACACATCTGACGCTGCCGACGAAGAGGATAGTGTAGA
>OJFP01001079.1_pt1 | contig 14947 bp, 13 predicted proteins | sample 1594141 | NCBI WGS metagenome assembly OJFP01 (sample SAMN05416843, study PRJEB24817) | seawater metagenome | isolation source: Sea water | place: Canada:Atlantic | collected 2013-07
GGTCTCGTGGGCTCGGAGATGTGTATAAGAGACAGGATCTACACCAACGCCACACTACAATGGCTGAGCGACCACGAGACGCTGTTCCCGCGCCTCATGCAGTGCGTCGCCCCCGGCGGTGTGTTCGCAGCGCAAATGCCGCTTTCCTGGGGGCAGACCTCCCACCGATTGCTGCGGAAAATACTGAACGAAGGTAATGGCGGCAAAGGCTATGGCACGGATACATTGCGCCAAACCATCGCCCGCAAATGGGTGGATGAAGCTGCAGTCTATTATGATCGCCTTCGCCCCTACGCTAGTGACGTCGACATCTGGGAAGTGACCTACCAGCAGGTCTTATCCGGTGATGATCCCGTGCTGGAATGGGTCAAAGGTTCCGCCTTGCGGCCAGTTCTGACGGAGCTTGGACCAGAGATGGCTGAGAAATACTTGGTCGAATATGGGGCGGCACTCCGCGATGCCTATCCGCGCCGGGAAGATGGGACAACGCTCTACCCCTTCGCCCGCCTGTTCACGGTCGCCAAGCGGGCATAGGACAGGTTAGCTACTAACGTCCGAGTCCACGGTTTCCTGAAAATCAAGGGCGCGGATGAAGGTCCAGCCGATATAAAGCCTATCCCGGTGGCGGATGGCGATGATGAAGTAATCATCCTCATTCGGCCCGGCCAGGACCTGGTATTCCGTCAAACCATCGGCATGTGCTTCAACACAGCGGCGGCGGCGTTCGTCTGGTGCCCACTCGCCGCCAAGGGAGCGGTCTTCAGCCGTACCATACTTGAAGAAATCATTGGTGCAGGTCACACCATGGACGAAGCCTTGTGCCAACACCGTGTGGATCGTCCGCTCTGTGATGATGAAGCCGGAATAATGCGTGTAGCCATGGGGTCGCGCGAGCTTCAACAGTGCTGGCCCTTGGTCAAATGATCCATCCGCCTGCTTCGCCGCAGCACATGCATCTTTCGCCAGAAGTTCGGAGCTGCTCCATTCCGGTGCCGGTTTATTGGCCTCCAGCACACGCGTGCAGGCGAGATCATAGAGGCTGGTATCTGGATCTACTCGGTCACTATAGGTCAGCCCCGCGACGAGAGCCGCCCCCAGGACGATACCAAAGCCAATCATTGCACGTTTGCTCATGGTGGGGCCTGAATATCTCTACCGGAATGGCGGAACGCCAACTTACTTCATATATTATGCCGTGATTTCAAAAAGAAACCCAGGGGCATGCTTGCCGCATTGGCCAATCGTCCGCAACGATTCCCGCTTCATTCGCTTTATTGATCGGGCCAGCCTTTGAAGCCGCCGGCATTTGATTACGCTGCCCCCTACATCCATCGCAGAGGCTGTCCAATTATTGGCCAGCCATGCGGGTGAGGCGAAGCTGATCGCGGGCGGACAAAGCCTGATGCCAATGCTGAACTTCCGATTACTTGATCCAGCTCTCTTGGTGGATATCAGCCGCCTACCCGCCTTCGACCAAATCACTGTGGGCGAGCGTGGAATAGCCGTGGGCGCAGGTGTGCGTCACCATGCGCTGATGCGGTCACCAGAATTGGCGGAACGCCTACCAATCATCAGTCATACCATGCAGTATGTTGCCCATATGGCGATCCGAAACTGAGGCACCATTGGCGGCAGCTTGGCCCATGGCGATCCGGCGGCAGAACTACCTTTGCTGGCAGTATTGCTCGACGCAGAAATCCACATCACTGGCCCAGCAGGTGACCGAACCACCCGCGCCGAGGATTTTTTCCTCGCCCCGCTGACTACCAATCTCAGCGAGGACGAAATTCTAACCGCCGTCACTTTCCCATACCTGACCGCCGGCTCCGGCTGGGGCTTTAAGGAGATCGCACGGCGGTCTGGTGATTTCGCCCTTGCGGGCGCCGGTGCGGTGCTAACCATGAAGCAAGGCGCCATCGCCGATGTTCGACTTGCCATGATGGGTGTCGATGAAACGCCGCGTCGCTTGCCAGCCATTGAGGCAATGTTGCTTGGCCGCGCTTGGGATGCAGGTGTGCGGGCTGCGGCAGTGCGGCAGGTTCGAGAACAGGTCAACCCGATGAGCGACCTCCAAGCCTCCACCGATTATCGCCGTCACCTAGCCGGTGTGGTCGCAGGCCGTGCGTTGGATGCCGCCTGGGCCAAGGCGCAGGTGCTATGATCCGCAAACGCCCCATCACACTAACCGTGAATGGCAGCACTTACGCCCGCGATATCGAACCCAGACGCCTGCTGACAGATTTTCTGCGCGAAGACCTTGGCCTGACTGGAACGCACGTCGAGTGTGAGCACGGCGTTTGTGGCGCCTGCACTGTCTTGCTGGACGGCACCTCTGCCCGCGCCTGCCTATGCCTTGCAGTGCAGGCCGATGGCCGGGAGGTTACGACCGTCGAGGGCATGGGAGAAATTGGCGCGCTCAGCCTGCTCCAGGAGAAATTCCGTAAGCATCACGCCCTGCAATGCGGCTTCTGCACACCCGGCATGTTAGCGACAGCCCATGAAATTCTGTCGGACGAAGCGCCGCTGACGGACGCTGAAATCCGGGAAGCGCTTTCCGGCAATCTCTGCCGCTGCACGGGATACGAACACATCGTCCGCGCTGTCAGTGAGGCATTGAGTGAGCGCTTGGGCAGCACAGCTACAGGGAGCGCCCCTAATGCAGGATGATGCGCGCCCCAAACTCATTGGCTCCCGCGTGCAACGGCTGGAAGACCCTCGGTTGCTGACCGGCGCTGGTGGCTTCGTTGACGACATTCAATTGGCGCACACCCTGCACGTTGCTTTAGTCCGCAGTGATCATGCACACGCTCGCATTCTGAGCGTTGATGTGGACGCCGCCGGGGCTCTTCCAGGCGTCATCGGCATCTATACAGCGGATGATTTCTCGGCCAAACCGCTGCACGCCACATCGCGCATGAAGGGCTATCAAAGCACTGGGATCACGGCGCTGGCGGAGGGCAAAGTGCGCTTTGTCGGTGAAGCCATCGCCGCCGTTGTCGCTGAAAGCCGCTATATTGCAGAAGACGCAGCCAGCCTCATAACCATCGGTTATGCCCCGTTGCCAGACCTCGTCGATCCCCGCGCCGCGGCGGCCAGCGACGTGCTGCTGCACGATCACCACGACAGCAATATTCTGGTTTCCCGCAAATTTACGCGCGGTGATGTAGCCGAGGCCTTCACCAATGCGCCGGTACGCGTAAAAGACAGCTTCCGGTTCCATCGAAAGACGCCGTTGGCGATCGAAAACCGCAGCTACCTAGCGGACTTCAACAAAGGCAAACAGGCCCTCACCCTCTATTCCTCCACCCAAGTTCCAGGGATGATCCGCGGTGCGTTGGCCGAAGTACTGGCGATGCCAGGGCATAGCGTGCGCGTCGTTGCCCCGGATGTTGGCGGTGGGTTTGGCGGCAAAGCCTCGCTTTATCCCGAAGAAATCTTGGTCTCGCTGCTATCTCGCAAGCTTGGCCAGCCGGTTAAATGGACCAGTGACCGGCTTGAGGACCTGCTGACCACCTCCCAAGCATTCGACGAGGCTATCGACGCCGAGCTTGCCGTCGACAAAGACGGGCACCTGCTTGGGCTGAAGGCCGAAATCCTGGGCGATGTCGGGGCGTATTCCATCTATCCATGGACCGCAGCGCTTGAGCCGATGCAGGTGGCGGGCTTTCTGCCGGGGCCATATCAGCTAGCGAACTATCAGGCGGAAGTCGTCGCCGTCGCGACCAACAAAACACCGGCTGGCCCCTATCGCGGCGTTGGCCGTCCCGCCGCCGCATTCGTGCTGGAGCGGCTGATCGACATGGCGGCCCAGCGCTTGGACCTGGACCCAGTGGAGATGCGACGCCGGAACCTCGTGCAGCCGGACCAATTCCCCTATCGCACTGGCTCCGGCATCGTCTGGGACCAATCTGGCTTTACAGAATGCTTGGAGCTTGCCTGCAAGGGCGTGGACTACCTCGCATTGCAGGCAGAACGAAACGCAGCACGCCAGGCCGGACGCTGGTTTGGCGTTGGCGTCGCATCCTATGCAGAACTGACCGGCATCGGCTCCCGTATGTCTGCCGCCCCCGGCATGCCGATCAACACCGGGACCGAAACTGCGACAGTGGAAGTAGATGCATCCGGTGCCGTCTGCGCTACGTTCGGTGTCGCATCGCACGGCCAAGGCTTGGAAACGACATTGGCGCAGATTGTGGCGGACGAATTGGGCGTGCCATTGGACGGCGTGCAGGTGATCCATGGGGACAGCGCCGCCGTCACCCACTCCACCGGCACCTATGCCAGTCGCAGCGCCGTGCTGGCAGGCGGGGCGGCGCATTTAAGCGGCCAAGCCGTCCGCGCCAAAGTGCTGGAAGCAGCCGCGTTCATGCTGGAAGCGGATGCGGATGACCTCGACATCGAAGACGGCATCATCAGCGAGCGCGGCACCAATAAAACCCTAAGCCTCGCGGAAGTTGGCCGGGCTGTATATTCCGAAATGGGCCGGTTCCCGCTTGATATGCGGGCGGAACTCGATCTTCGCGCCACCAAATTCTACGACCCGGAATTCGGCACCACAACATCCGCCACCCACATCGCCGCCGTTGAAATCGACCCAGAAACCTTCATCGTCACAGTGAAACGCTTCATGGTGGCGGAGGATTGCGGGCGGCTGATCAACCCAATGATCGTGGACGGACAGGTCCACGGCGGCATCGTGCAGGGCATTGGCGCAGCGCTTTATGAGGAGGTCGTGCACGATCAGAACGGCCAAGCGCTTTCCGCCAGTTTAGTCGATTACGTGGCCCCCTCCGCTGCAGAGGTGCCGAAGCTGGAAGTGCTGCATTTGGATACAACCGCACTCGGCACACTTGGCGGATATCGGGGCATGGGCGAAGGCGGCACAATCGGCGCGCCCGCTGCTATCGCCAATGCCATCACAGACGCGCTATCCCATTTGAATATCAACATATCGGAACTGCCAGCGACGCCCGAGCGCATTTACCGCTTGGTGACCCAGGCGATTGAAGAAGATACCTGACATGGACTTGAACTTGACCGGCAAAACCGCCCTGGTTACCGGCGGCGGGCGAGACGTTGGCCGTGAAATTGCGCTACAGCTCGCAGCAGAAGGCGCGCATGTTGCCGTCAACTACAACCGGTCCGCTGACGAAGCGGCGGCAGTTGTGCGGGACATCGAAACGGCAGGCGGCAGTGCGAAAGCCTATGGCGCAGATATCGCCGACTACGCCGCCGTCACCGCCATGATCGACAGTGTTGTCGCAGATTTCGGGCGGATCGACGTTCTGGTGAATAATGCCGGATACGTGAAAGTGCAGAAATTCCTGGAGTCAGGTCCGGACGATTGGAAACCACAGATCGACACCTGCCTCTACGGCGCCATCCACTGCTGCCGTGCCGCCGCCCCCCACATGGTGAAGCAGAATAGCGGCCGCATCATCAGCCTAATCGGCGACAGCTCCCGCATTGGCGAGGCCAATATCTCCATGGCTGCCGCCACCTGCGCTGGAACAATGGCGCTGGGCAAGTCACTGGCGAAAGAGCTTGGGCGCAACAACATCACCGTCAACACAGTCTCACTCGGGCTTGTGCAGACATCCCATTCGGACGCTGAATTCCTGGCGAAAAACATGGACAAGATCGTCCGCAACTACCCGCTCCGCCGCATCGGCAAGCCAGACGACGTGGCACCGATGATAGCGTTCTTGGCATCAGACGCAGCCGCCTGGGTGACGGGCCAAACGATCAGCGTAAACGGCGGGTTCGCGATGATGTAGGGCGCTAGCGCTCTTCAATAGGGCGTTAGCCTTCGGCCAACCTAGCCAAAATTGCGGCGTTGCTGCGGATGCCCTGGTGCAGGCAGGCCCGTTCGAACTTTTCGTTTGGGCTGTGCATCCGATCATCCTCAAGGCCGAAACCGACGAGCAGGCTGTCGAGGCCTAAAATCCGCTGCATGGAACCAACGACGGGGATTGATCCGCCGCAGCCCATCAGCGCTGGCTCAACGCCAAATACATCCTGCAGGCCTTGCTCTGCAGCACGGAAATAGGCAGTGTTCGTTGCGACCTTGAGGCCAGGGTTCACGCCGAAAAAGCGGAACGTCAACTTGGCGTCTTTCGGCGCACGGGCGCGGAAGAAGGCCTCAACGCCAGCTTTGATCTTCTGTGGGTCTTGGTTTGGCACCAAGCGGCAGGAGAGTTTGCAGGACGCACGGGACGCAATAACCGTCTTTGAGCCTTCGCCCGTATACCCGCCCCAAATGCCGTTCACATCAGCCGTCGGACGGGACCAAAGGCGTTCCAAGGGTGTGCGGCCAGCCTCTCCATGGGGAACCGTTAGGCCGACACCCGCAAGGAAGGCGTTCTCATCGAAACCAAGGGCCGCCCAATTGGCTTTAACGGCTTCCGGCGGTTCTTCAACATCATCGTAGAAGCCTGGGATTTGCACCCGACCCTGGTCATCCTGTAGATCGCCGAGAATACTCGTCAGCGCATTGATTGGGTTTAGGACAGCACCGCCATACAAGCCTGAATGCAAGTCATGGCTGGGGCCTTCGAGCGTGACCTCGACATAGCACATGCCGCGCAGCAGCCATGTGATCGCGGGCTTTTCCAAGCTCCACATGGGCGTGTCACATACAATGGCGACATCAGGACGGGAGAGTTCTTCGGCATTGGCTTTGAGGAACGGGACCAGATTTGGGCTACCGGTTTCTTCTTCGCCTTCAAGCAGCACAGTGACTTCGCAAGGCGGCCCGCCGTTGACCTTGTGCCAAGCGCGGAGGCTTTCAAGCCAAGTCATCACTTGGCCTTTGTCGTCCACCGCACCCCGGGCAACGATGCGCTTACCGCGTTCGGCGTCTATCAGTTGCGGTTCAAACGGCGGTGCGTCCCAAAGCTCCAGTGGCTCCGGCGGCTGCACGTCATAATGGCCGTAATACAGGATATGGGGCGCGGACTTCGCACCGCCTGTGTTCGGCCCCGGATGATGCATCACGATCATTGGATGGCCCGGCGTTTGACGTTTGCCGCCGGTGAACCCAAGACCTGAAATTTCTTTGACGGCCCAATCCGCAGCCCGCTCCACATCCGCCTTATAGGCAGGATCCGTGGAGATGGACGGAATGCGCAGCCAATCAAACAGCCGCTCCAGCGAGCCGTCGATATCTGCATCCACGGCGGCGAGAACGTCTGCTGTCGGCAAGGTCATCGGGTGAGCGCTTTCAATCCACGGTCAAGGCCATCTACCGTTAAAGGATACATGCGGTTGGCCATGACTTCCTTGATGATCTGGGTAGAAGGCGTGTGGTCCCAACGCTGTTCAGGGCGCGGGTTTAGCCAGATCGAATCCGGCCAATGGTCCAACATGCGGGAGAGCCAAAGCGCGCCCGGCTCCTCGTTCCAATGCTCCACCGATCCGCCTTTATACGTCACCTCATAGGGGCTCATAAACGCATCGCCGACAAAGATCGCTTTGTAATCCTGCGGGTATTTGTTGATAACGTCATATGTGGGTGCGCGCTCATCAAAGCGGCGGCGATTGTCCTTCCACAGGCCCTCATAGATGCAGTTGTGGAAGTAATAGAATTCGAGATTTTTGAACTCTGTCCGGCAGGCGGAGAACAGTTCTTCACAGACGCGGATATGGTCATCCATCGACCCGCCGACATCAAAGAACATCAGCACTTTGACGCGGTTGGTGCGTTCTGGCCGCATGATGATATCGAGCATGCCAGCGTTCTTCGCCGTCTTGTCGATGGTTTCCTTCAGGTCCAACTCGTCTTCCGAACCCGTGCGCGCAAATTCCCGCAAGCGGCGGAGCGCTATTTGGATATTCCGGATTCCGAGCTGGATCGAATCGTCATAATTCTTGTATTCGCGCTTTTCCCAAACCTTCAGCGCCTTACCCTGGCGGCGCTGCTTGCCACCAATGGACACGCCTTCCGGGTTGAAGCCGCCAGTGCCGAACGGCGACGTGCCGCCAGTGCCGATCCACTTATTACCGCCGTGATGCTCGCCCTTTTGCTCCTCGAGGCGCTTTTTCAGCTCCTCCATCACTTTGTCCCAGCCGCCCATGGCTTCGATCTGCTCCTTATCCGCATCGGACAAAAGCAGCTCAGCTTGCTTGGCGAGCCAATCTTCAGGGATTTCGGCACCGAACATGCCTTCAGTCAGGTCCTGAATGCCTTTGAAGAACTGGCCGAACACGCGGTCATATCGGTCAAAGAACTTCTCGTCCTTTACCAGCGCTGCGCGGGACAAGTAGTAGAAATCATCAACGCTGAATCCGGCGACGTGCTTATCCAGCGCCTCCAACAGCATCAAGAATTCCCGGATCGTCACCGGAATCTTGGCTTCTTTCACTTTAAAGAAGAACTCGATGAACATCGTCTATGGCCTCCGGGCCGGAATGCAATGTCTTGGTGGCGGAGATTACTCTGCTTCCGCAGGTGCCCCCTCACCCTGTTCCCTCTCCCCCCGTTGGGGGGCGAGGAGACCCTCACCGTGGTTTCCTCCAATCGTCGAGAAGCCTTGGGTGCTGCGTGCCATCATGACTGACGCCCCCTTTGCCCAACTCCCCATCGCGCCTGACTTGGCGACAGCGCTCAATGATTGGCATGCATGGCTTACGGGCGCACGGCGGGCTGCGGCCAATACGGAACGCGCCTACACCAAAGACATCGCTGATTTTCTGACATTCCTGGCGGATCATCTGGGCGCTCCTCCAGACCTGCCAGCTATCCAGGCCCTCCACGCCCGCGACTATCGGGCATGGCTGGCACGACGGGCTGCTAGGGGCGTATCCGCCGCCAGCCGGGCGCGGGGACTGGCTGCAATCCGTGGATTGCTCCGGTATTTTGCGCGGCAGGGCTATGTTGAAGAAACTGCTGTCACTGCCGTTCGTGCGCCAAAGCAACCGCGCCGCCAACCACGCCCGATCAGCGAATCTGCTGCGCGGGATGTGCTGCAAATGGCGGCTGAGCCAGCCCATGAGAGTGCCGCACCTTGGGTCGGCCTTCGCGACCATGCGCTGTTTTTGCTGCTGTATGCCGCTGGCCTCCGCATTGGCGAAGCAATGGCGCTAACACGGGGACAGGCCCCTGTTGGCGAGACGTTGAGCGTTACTGGTAAAGGCGGCAAGGAGCGCATCGCGCCGATCCTGCCAGCCGCCCGCCTCGCCATAGATGCCTATCTAAAACAGTGTCCCTTCAGCGGAGACGCTGCTGATTCGCTATTCCTAGGCGCGCGTGGCGGGCCGCTAGCGGATGGGATTGCGCGCAAACGCATGCGGGAGATCAGGCGCGCGCTTGGGTTGCCGGAGAGTGCAACGCCTCATGCCCTCCGCCACAGTTTCGCAACGCACCTGATGGCGGCGGGAGGTGACTTGCGCACCATCCAAGAATTGCTTGGCCATGCGGATCTATCGACGACACAACGCTATACAGGCGTTGATCAGGCGCGACTGCTGGCAGCCTATAAAGCGGCGCACCCCCGCGCCTAAAGTTCAGCCGTTATAGAATCGACGGCCCTGATCTCGCATCCAGAGACGGACCAGCAAGCGTTTGTTTTGCGCATCCGGCCAGTCCTCAAACCCGGTGCGGCGATGGCCGATTTTGCGATTGTTCAAGATTTGGATCTGCCCCGGTTGAAACTGGAATGACACATCCATGCCCGGCGCGTTCATCGCCTCTTCCAAAGCGTCGAGCGCTGCAGCGCCCGCGTCATCCAATGGTTCGTTAGCAAGCTCCTGGCCGTTGATGACCTGGAACTTTGAAAGCCGGGCCAGAACATCATCGCCATCGGCTTCGAAAAGCGCATGGTGGGTGGTCATTACATCATCGGGTGCGTGTTCACGCTGGCGATCAAAATAGAATGGCTCATACAGGCGTCGCAGCAGCTCCGGCTGGGCCTCACGGAGCGCATTATGTGCTGCCTTGAAGGACACGATATGGGACATGCCGCCTGACATGGCACCCCGGATACACAACAGGGCGACATAGTTCGGCGGGCAGAGATTATAGCTATTGTCGGTATGGAAATTCTGCTCGGCATTGGTTTTGTCTGGCCGCACACCATTGCCGGGCGGGCGGCCTGTATCCGTCACATCATAGATGAGATCACCCCGGAAATTTTGCGCGACCGGGCGTTCGACCATGGAACAGATTAGCCAATGGGCTGCACGCGCGCCTGCCTCACCAATATCTTCCAGCGGCAATCGGTCAATCAGCGCAAAGCCGATACCGGATGTGAGGGTCTCATTCACCTCAGCCATAAAAGCAGTCGTCGCGGGTAAGTCAAAGTGGGCGGGCTTCAGGGCATGCAGCGGTACAGGCGATGCCGCCAGCTTCCTGGCCATAGCGATGATTTCGTCCAGCGCCGCTGCGGGCAATTGAAAGCGCCCAGTATTCGCGCCCAAGTCTGCGCCGCGCCATGCAGCGGCATCCTGAAATTCTACATCGAGCATACCGTATTCGTCCTCACGTTCCGCAACACTCCCTCTATACTGGTTCCGAATCAGTCTTGGGAGAGCAGCGATGCTGGAACGCGATAGCGGATTTGGGCGTGTCTATGGCGATAAGGCCCGCATTGGCCTGATCGTGCCTGGCCCAAATACCGTCGCAGAGACGGAGTTCTGGCAGATGGCACCGCGCGGCGTAACCATCCACACCGCCCGCCTGCCGTTCGATCATTATGCCGACGATCCGCTGGGAGAGATGGAGGCCTATGTCCCATCCGCCGCGATTAGCTTGAAGGCGGCAGGGGTTGATCTGGTGGTTTTTTCCTGCGGCGCATCCTCCGCCCGTGAGGAAACCGGCCTGGACGACGATTCGCCAATGGACCAAATTCGGGACATCACAGATGCGCCTGTGGTCGATGCCAACGGCGCGCTCGCCCGCGAACTTAGACATCTTTGTCTGGACCGTATCGGCCTGATCACACCCTACCCGGCGGATGTCCATCAGGAGGAAAAAGAATTTCTGGAACGGAGCGGATTCACCGTCTCCCAAGAAGCCCGCTGCATTCTGGATGCCGACCAGGAAAAGATGATCGGCATGCGCCGCGTGCCACCTGATATGGTGATTGAGGCGGCCCTGCCCATGGCCCCAGACGTCAACGGCTACGCACTTGGTTGCACTGACATGCCGACCATGGCCGCGATCATGGAAATCGAAACCCGCACCGGCAAACCCGCCCTCTCCATGACCCTCGCCATGTGGCGCGAAGCCTGCCGAGTGTTGGACCTAAACTAGAGCCATCAACACGCGATTATATGTTGGCAGGACTTTCTGGGCGAACGGCACCAACATCGCGCCAGATATGGCGAACGCCAAACCGCTTCTCAAGCATGTCGCCGACCTTCAGGAAGGCTGCCAGCTCACGTTCTTTGAGGCCAGGCAACGCTTTTACATCCAATCCTGTCCAGGGTAGGAACGGATTGCGGCGCATATGCCAGCGCAATTCGATCCGAACCGTGGACTTCTCAGACTGCGCTCGGCCATGAAATCCAAATGTGTCCGCGACAAGCAGTGTATTTGCCTTCACAACCAACCGCTTGGCCGGCGGCAGTCCAAGCGCCTGCAATTCACTGCCGCGTATGCGGAATGATCCGCTTGCCTGATGCGCACGCGGGTCATTCATCGCAGACAGTGCGCAATTGTGCTGCCAATTAAGTCGCTCCGACGTGAGCTTGTGAGACCCGGGCACGTAGCACACAGGGCCGTCATCTTCCCCCACATCTCGCAGAAAAAGCCATGCTTTCGCCGTTGAATGAAATGTATCCGTATGCAGGTCCGTTTGCGGGTCTCTGCCTGCGATTGACGGGTCAGCGAGTACTGTTTGCAGAAAACTGGTTGGCCGCCCACCGCGTGAAGATGCGGATCTGATTTGATTGAGCGCACGGTGATCTCGCAGGCTTTGCGCCAACGCAGGGTTGGCATTGAGCATCTTTGGTGGCGTTGGAATCATACGGGTTACCGTATGCCCTTGCCGCATCTCTCTGGCAGAAAACGTGCCATTCAACACTTCTGCCTTGAGGGCAGAAAATTGGCTTTCTGGCAGAAAATCCTCTGTCCAAATAAAGCCATTCTCATCGAATTGAGCACGGTCTTCGGCAGGAATAGAACGCGCCAACACCTGGCGGCGCCGGTCCGCCATGGCCGCCGCTAACTGGACCCGCTTGCGGTGTAGTCCATGCGTATTCAGCCATGCATTAGCAAGAGTAGGGTTTTTACGCAACGACTTAGCCGTACCAGCGATTTGGAACAGCCAAATAGGCGATTGAAGGACACTAGATGACCGCACTGTTTCAAATTCCTGATTATTCGGAAACGAACCTACGCATCTACCCAAATCAACAATGGGTCGTCACATTGTCAATTTAGCAGTCGGATCACTCCCCAATTAGGGCGATATTATGCAAACAAGGTGCCACGTATTTGCGCACAAGCACTGACCCCACTGCCTGCTTCAAAACTGCTGAGAATGCGCGATAAGGCAGTGGCTGAACGGACACCTGATGCGATACAATATGGGTCGGATCAAACGCGAAACCGTATCAATATGGTCCATCCATCGCAGGCTGCGCCAACATGCCAACCACGGCCACGATCATGGAAATCAAACTACTTACACGAAAATCAGGATGCCTTGCCGTACGCTGGCCCCCTATCCATTCAATTGATTCGTCCGGGTCGAAAAGCGTATCAACTAGCTTCGTACCAGCAGGCAGCGTCACATCGTGGTAAGCGCTGGTCACAGTGCCTCAAGCGCCGCCCTAACCTCTGCCTTCAGCGGGTCGGCTTCTAGGAGGCGGGGCATGATGGCTTGCCAGTTTTGGCGGGCGGTGTCTTTGTCGCCACGGGCGGCGGCGGCTTGGCCTAGGCGCCAGAGGGCTTGGGGATTTTTTGGCTCGCGGACAATGACGCGCTCTAGAGCTTTTTCGGCATCCGGCGTCACCTGACCATCATTGGCGGCGATCTCAACTTCAGCATACTGAAGCAACAGACCGACATTAGCCGGTTGCAGCTTCAGCGCATTGGCAAGCGCACCTGCCGCATCTGATTTCCGGTCCAGCACCATGTAGGCGTTCGCGAGGCGGAGCCAGCCTTGGTAGTTGTTCGGGTCCTCTTCGAGCTTACCCGCCAAGCCGTCCACCATGCCTTGGATCATGGCCATCCGATCTTCCGGCGTCATGTCCTGCGCGGCCTGCATTTGCTCTGGCGTCGGGCCTGGTGCCGGTGCTGCAGATGGCGCTGCGGCCGATGCAGCGGCAGGAGCAGGCGTCGCGGGTGTAGTGGCAGCAGGTGCCGCCGGACGGCCTTCCAATTCCTGAATACGTTCAAATACCGTGTCCGCCCACGGTGCTTTTGGCGGCGCGCTGGCAAGCAAGGTCTTCAAAGCTTGAATGGCACCAGGGCGGTCGTCCTTTTCCAGATAGGCCAGCGCCAAATAATACCGAGCGCGGGGATCATCCGGTTGGATCGCCAAAATCTGCTTAAACGCGGCTTCAGCGGCTGGCACAACACGACCACCTGCCGCAGCGACGAGGGTTTCGCCATATTCACCGATCAAATCCGCATCCGGCGGATCCGTCAGTTCGACGGCGGAAGCGAAGGATTTGGCCGCATCATCCATCCGCCCCATGGCGACATAAGAGCGGCCAAGCAGGCCCCATCCCTTTGCGTCTTTTGGATTATCCTTCAGGCGGATTTCCAATTGAGCGATCAACGCTTCGAAACTATCTGCCGGGGCCTCTGTGCCGTCTGCATGATTGGACGCAACAGCGACAGGGTCTGCCGGGCGTTGGCTTGGCCGGTCCGGCGTCTCCAAACTGGCGACTGTCGCCTGCACGGCTGCGCCAAGGCTAGCGATTGCAGCAACTGCGAACATCATCGCCGTTGGCCATACTGGCTTTGGCCGCGCCGAGAACATGCGCATCATGGTCCAGCCCGCGATAACAAGTGCGACAACTGCGGCAGAGATCCAAAACACCATGGCGGACGAAGCTCCTGAGAGTAAAAACGAATTCTGGCGGCCCATTAATGGTAGCGCATTAATACCAGCATTGGCGAAGTCGCCGTAGCACAGTATGCTTGCCTACCAGTCCTTTAGAGCCGCCGCAAATAAACTGCGGAACGTTCGGAACAAATATGCCGGATTCGTCACAAAACAAGACTGGTTCGGCAGACGACGCAGCCTTGGCGGCGCGGCTCGTCGCCGGGGACCATGCCTTAGCTGACCAACTCCTGGCGGAGTTGCGGCAGAGTCGCTTGCTGAATCAAGTTGCGGAAGCCGTCAATGGCTCCGGCGGGTTGGACGCTATTCTGCCGCGCCTGGTCAGCTTGATGGCGGCGGCGCTCGGCGCAGATCGGGCAACGCTCTTCCTGCATGATGCTGAAACACGGCAACTGTTCTCCCGCGTGGCCAGCGATAGTGGTGTGCTGGAAATTCGGATACCGCAGAATGGCGGTATTGCAGGTGCGGTGTTTAAATCTGGCCGCGCAGAACGCATCGATGACGCTTATGCCGACACGCGCTTTAATCGTGCGGTCGATAAGTCCACCGGCTACAAAACCGAAACTATCCTGGCAGCACCCGTTCTAGCGGCGGACGGTCGGACGGTTGGCGTTGTGCAGCTTCTAAACAAAGCTGGCGGCCCCTTTACGGAGGTCGATCAGGACCAAACCCTGACCATGGCCCGGCAAGCGGCATCCGCGCTGGAGAAAGCCTGGCTGCATGAGCGGCTGGAACGCGCAAAACAGGATGAAACCAAGCTGCTGGGAATGGCGGAATGGGTCTCCTCAGAATTAGACCTGGACCGCCTGCTCAACCGTGTCGGTGATGCGACCATGGAGCTGCTGGACTGCGAACGCGCCACCATCTTCGTGCTGGACCCAGACACTGTCTCTTATACACATCTCCGAGCCCACGAGACCTCTCTACATCTC
>OJFP01001082.1_pt1 | contig 14916 bp, 11 predicted proteins | sample 1594141 | NCBI WGS metagenome assembly OJFP01 (sample SAMN05416843, study PRJEB24817) | seawater metagenome | isolation source: Sea water | place: Canada:Atlantic | collected 2013-07
CATCTTTACTTAAGGCTATATTGGCAGAAAAAATGCCTTCTGACTCACTTTGAGCGGTTTTTCTTGGTCCTCTGTATGACAATCTGTTTTGCATTTGAATTTCCCAGGGTAGAGAAAATGTGGCATTAAATCTTGTAAACCAACTATTATTTGTGTTTCCTAAATCTTGTGTTTCGGGTGTAGCAATAATATCTCCAGAGGTTTCATCGATTATGAATTTGTTATAGGCATAAAGACCTTTTGACTCCTGTTGAAAAACATTAAAACTACCAGATAATCGCACTTTTTTTGATGGGTTGTAGTTGGTTGTTAGCTCAAAGCCAAATCTGTCTTCTGAAGCCAGATTAATAGGCTCTCTAATTGTAATTACCTGATTTACTCCATCTATAAATCTAATTTCATCTCTACTAACTCTTTGGATAGCATTTATTGAATGTTGAAAATAGATTGATGAGTTTAAGGTAAGTTTTCCAATCTTTTGAAGAAAGCCTAAATCAAAAGAATTAGTAAATGTAGGAATTAATGCGGGATTTCCTTTATAAATCACATTCTGACTACTTCTAGATTCAAAAGGATTTAAATACCAAAACCTTGGCCTTCTTAATCGTCTACTATAACCAATTGTAAAACTTTGGTCTTCTGTTCTTTCAAATCCGACATTTATAGTAGGAAATAATTCAGTGTATTTATAATCAAATTTTTCATTGGTATTTGTAAGTCTAACTTTTACGTCAGTTATCTCTGTTCTTAGTCCTAGTAAATAAGAAAACTTATTTAGTTTACTTCCAAATTGGGAGTATAATGCATTTACATTTTGTTTGAAAATAAGGTTGTTTGAAGGATCAAAATCAAGTGTTGGAGTTCTCGTTACTAAAAAATCAGAGGTTAGGTCTTGGAATTCTCCTCGATACCCTATTTCAAACTGAGTGTTTTCACCAATAGGTAAAACATAATCCGATTGTATGAGTGTATTTTTTGAATCTTCTGTTGTGATATTGTTTTCCTCAGCTAATGAATCATTTATAAAGGCTGTTTCTATTTCCTCACTTTCACTATACTGAAAATCAATCGTTAATTTATGACCACTACTATTGATGTTATTTGTATAGTTTAAAGCAAATTGAGATGTTGTATCTATTTCATCTTCATCTTGGATACGAGTGTCAGAAAACTCAAGATTATCATTTATGTCAAAAACACGAATAATATTATTTGATAAGTTTTTATTATCAGAATCCCTGAAAAAATAGGTCCCTGTAATTGAACTTTCTTTAGATAAAAAATATTCCAATCCTACATTAATATTGTATCCATTTCTGTTTCTTTCAAAATTTCTATCTTCAATTCGTAAACTATTGATGGATTCATCCTCGAAAGTTGATAGATTCGTTAAAAAGTTTCCTGGACCTGAACTATTTCTATACCCCAAATTAGTAAATAAATTAACTTTTTTTGTTCTAAAATTTATATTAGAAGCAATACGATATTGTGTTGGATCTCCAATGGTCGCATTTAGGGAACCATTTAAGCCTTTAGCTACACCCTTCCTAAGAATAATATTTAAAATACCAGCAGTACCCTCAGCATCATACCTAGCGGATGGTGAGGTAACTACTTCAACTCTTTCTATGGCATCTGCAGGTAATTGACGTAAAGCATCTGTGCCACTTAAACCAACTAATGCTGAGGGTTTTCCATCTATTAATATTCTGACATTTTCATTGCCTCTTAAACTTACATTTCCCTCTACATCTACATCTACAGAAGGAACATTATCTAATACATCGGATGCTGAACCTCCTTTGACAGTCATGTCTTTACCAACATTATAGATTCTTTTATCTAAACGAATTTCCACAGTAGACTTCTCAGCAATGATAACAATTTCATCTAATTCATCAGCATCTTCTGATAATTTAATTGTACCAAAATTAATAGATGAATTAATAATTTTATTGGGGATTTTGATCGTTTTGAATGAAATAAACTCAAAACTAATATCATAAGTTCCTGTATTAATTTTTATGTTAAAATTCCCATTTTCATCAGTAATACCTCCACTTAATTGTTTTGTTTCTTGATTATTTAATATTACTGTAGCATATTCTAAAGGTTCTTTAGTATTTGAATCTATGATTTTACCAGTAATCGAAATTTGATCATTTTGAGGCTTTTGACTTAAAACACTCAAAAAGGTTAAAGTAAATATTATAAAAAATAAATAAGTTTTTTTCATTTAAGTCAATGGTTTAATACTTGACTGTAAATGTCTAATTAAGTTTAACTACTTGTTGTTAATTTTCTGTTAAACAAAAGAGTTAAAGAACCTGTTTTATAGATTCAGGTGGTCTTCCAATAACCGCTTTTTCTTTATTAACAACAATTGGTCTTTCCATTAGTTTTGGAAATTTTACCATTGAAGATATTATATCTTTATTATTTAAAGTTTTTCCTTTGAAATGCTCTTTCCAGACAGCTTCATTTTTACGAAGTAATTTAATAGGTGGGATATTAAGTAAGTCTATGATGGCTTTTACTTCATCAAAAGAGAGGCTTTCTTTCAAGTATTCAATTATTTCAAAATCTTTTCCAGATTCTTGAAGTATTTGAAGTGCTTCTCTAGATTTTCTACATCGAGGGTTATGGTATATTTTTATCATTAGAGTAATGTAAAAGTTATTTTATATTTCTGAATTTGTACTTTTTTGTCCCTGAGACATTAAATAAGCTTTTAAAAATGCATTAATATTTCCATCCATTACAGCATCTACATTACCAGTTTCATGAGCGGTTCTTACATCTTTAACTAATTTATAGGGGTGCATTACATAATTTCTAATTTGACTTCCCCATTCATTTTTCATTTTACTAGCTTCTATGTCGTTTCGAGCTTCCTGTTGCTTTTGTAATTCAATTTCATATAATTGTGACTTTAGCATTTTCATTGCTGTCGCCCTATTATCGTGTTGTGAGCGTGAGTTAGAACAAGAAATTTGAATTCCAGTAGGTTTGTGTGTTAACTGAACTTTAGTTTCAACTTTATTTACATTCTGCCCACCAGCACCACTTGATCTTGCAGTTGTAATTTCTATATCAGCAGGGTTAACATCAATTTCAATAGAATCATCAGCTACGGGATATACATAAACAGATGCAAATGAGGTGTGTCTTTTTGCATTGCTATCAAATGGTGAAATTCTTACTAACCGATGTACACCATTTTCTCCTTTAAGCCAACCAAATGCATAATCTCCGTCGACTTCAACAGTAACTGTTTTTATTCCAGCTGAGTCACCGGATTGATAGTTTAGTGTTTTTAATGTAAATCCTTGTTTTTCAGACCACATAGAATACATTCTGAACAACATTTCAGCCCAATCACAACTTTCTGTGCCACCTGCTCCAGCAGTAATTTGAATAACAGCGCTAAAGCTATCTCCCTCCTCTGAAAGCATATTTTTAAATTCAATATCCTCAACGAAAGTAGAAGCTTTTTCAAATTGTATTTCTATTTCCTTAGCTTCAACTTCACCCTCTTTATAAAAATCAAATAATACGTGTAAGTCTTCGTCTAAAGTAACGGCTTTCTGATAATCTTCCACCCATTTTTTTTTGAAACGAAGAGATTTCATTAGTACTTCAGCATCTTTTGGATTATTCCAAAAACTTGGATCTGCTGTTTTTTCCTCGTCATTAGAAATCTCAATTAGTTTTTTTTCAATTTCTAAATATCCTTTTAATTTTGAAACTCTATCTGAAAGATTTTTAAGTTGTTCTTGTGTAACCATAATGTGTAACAAAAATAGTTGAAAAATAGTGAAAGCAAACTATTACCTATAATGAACTTTATACTAAAGTATTTATTCTCTTTATTTTTCTTTTTAATTGAGTCATAAGACAAAATTTATAGTTATTTTTATGAGCAAACATGAACTAATGAAATCAAGAAGAGACTTTGTTAAAACAACAGCGCTACTCGGTGCAAGTTTAACTTTATCGCCTAATTTGTCCTTTGGAATGTCTTCATCAAAAAAAGTAAAATTAAATATAGCGCTTATTGGTGTTGGCCTTAGAGGGACTAATCATTTAACTAATTTATTACAACGTAATGATGTTAGAATTGTTGCTATTTGCGATATTGATTCCAAAAGAATTGATTTGTGTTTGAATCATATAAAAAAAGCATCTCAAACTTTACCAAAAACTTTTGGAAAAGATACATTAGATTATAAAAATTTATTAGAGGATAACTCCATAGATGCAGTTATTATTTCTACACCCTGGTTATGGCATGCCCGTATGGCAAAAGACGCTATGTTAGCAGGTAAGTTTACAGGTGTCGAAGTTTCTGCTGCTAATACCATGGAAGAATGTTGGGATTTGGTAAACATTCATGAAAGAACAGGGTCTCATTTAATGATTTTAGAAAATGTTAATTACAGAAGAGATGTAATGGCTGTCTTAAATATGGTGAGACAAAATGTTTTTGGTGAATTGCTTCATTTTCGTTGTGGTTATCAGCATGATTTAAGATTTGTGAAATTTAATGATGGTATTACTCCCTATGGGAAAGGTGTTGAATTCGGAGAGAAAGGAATTTCAGAATCAAAATGGAGAACACAACATTCCCTACTTCGAAATGGTGACGTGTATCCAACTCATGGTGTAGGACCTATAGCAACAATGTGTAATATTAATAGAGGAAACCGATTTGTCTCCATGACTTCTCATGCCTCTAAAGCCGTTGGTTTACATAAATATATTGTAGATAACGGAGGAGAAGACCACCCCAATGCAAAATTAAAATTTAAACAAGGAGATGTGATTACATCAACTATAGAAACTGCTAATGGTGAAACAATTATCGTAACACATGATTGTAATTCACCAAGACCTTATTCTCTTGGATTTCGTGTTCAAGGTAGTGAAGGTTTATGGGAGGTAGATGGAAGTAGAATCTATGTGGAGGGAGTTTCAGAACCACACCGCTGGGATGATGCAAAATCTTGGTTAGAGAAATATGATCATCCGTTATGGAAAAAATATGGTGAATATGCACAGGGTTCTGGTCATGGAGGAATGGATTTCTTTGTGTTAAATGCTTTTGTGGAGTCTGCAAAGCAAAATATTGCACCACCATTAGACGTATATGACGCAGCTGCTTGGAGTGCCATAACTCCACTCTCTGAACTGTCAATCGAAAATAATGGAGAACCTCAAGATTTTCCTGATTTTACAAGGGGTTTATGGGTTACTAGAAAGCCATACGATTGGATTAAAGATGATCACTAAATATGAAAATTATCTCAGAAGTTAGTGTTGAAGCCCCAGGAAGAATTTGTCTTTTCGGGGATCATCAAGATTATTTAGGATTACCAATCATAGCATGTGCCATTAATCGTTTTGTAAAGTTCTCTGCCATTTCTAATGAATTAGAAATTTTTAATTTAATTATGCCAGATATAAATTCTTCTAGAAGTTTTTCAATATACGAATCATTTGAAAACTTAATACCAGGAGATCATTTTGCATCAGCAATTCGAGTAGCCAAACGCTACGGTTGTATTCCAAATAAAGGATATTCAATAACTATAACTGGAAAAATTCCAATAAATGCAGGACTTTCTAGTTCGTCAGCTATAGTAGTTGCTTGGGTCAGTTTTTTATTAAAAGCTTTTGGCTGTTCTTTTGTAATCACGGATGAATTAATTGCTGAGATTGCCTATAGGTCAGAGGTTATTGAACACAGTGCTCCGGGAGGAAAAATGGATCAATATTCTATTGCTTTGGGTGGGATCATCTATCTCCAAACAAATCATACAAATAGCATTACAAAAATAGATAGTTTTTTAAATGGTTTAATTGTTGGAGAATCTGGTTTATCAAAAAATACTCTTGGCTTGCTAGGAGATTTAAAAGAGAAAGCATTAGCATCAATTAGAACTGTTCAAGAGTTCGATTCAGACTTCAAATTGCACTCTGCAGTGCTTGAAGACGTTGACAAATATTCACATGTTATTTCTGAAGAATTGAAACCCTTCTTTTATGCTTCAATTAAAAACCATATGATTACTCAAGAAGCTTTTTATGCTCTGAATGAAGAAATATTAAATTACGATAGAATAGGAGCATTGATGAATCAACATCATTCTGTTTTAAAAAATATTTTAAAGATTACTACCCCAAAGATTGATAATATGATTGATGCTGCATTAGAGGCTGGAGCTTATGGTGCTAAAATTGTTGGCTCTGGAGGTGGAGGGAGTATTTGTGCAATTACATCTAATGAAAATAAGCAACGAGTTATTCATAGTATTTTAAAAGCTGGAGCTAAAGATGCCTATCCTGTTTTAGTAGCTTCGTGAAAATAAATTATTGAATCATGACAAATCATTTAATTATACTAGCAGGAGGAGCTTCGTCAAGGATGAAAAAACCGTCTCTTTCTCAACTCTCAGAAGATCTTATATATCAAGCAAATTCAAGAAGTAAAGCATTGATTTTACTGAATGATCGTCCGATGTTGGATTATGTTTTATACAATGCACAACAAGCAGGTTTACAAAATATTTATATTGTTATAGGAAAAGAAGGAGACCTTTTTAAAACTTACTACGGAGAGGAGAGGGCAAGGAATATGTTTAATGGATTATCAATTTCTTATGTTTTTCAGCACATTCCTGAAGGACGAAAAAAACCCTTAGGAACTGCTGATGCCGTTTGTCAATCTTTAGAGCAATATCCAGAGTTACAAGAAAATCAATTTGTTGTTTGTAATTGTGATAATCTATACAGTGAAAAAGCATTTAATTTACTTCGTTCCCATAAAAGCCCTAATGCATTTATAAATTATGATAGAGATGCATTAGAATATTCTCAAGAACGCATAGAGAGCTTTGCCTTAACGAAAGTCGATCGATATAATTATTTACAAGAGATTATAGAGAAACCTTCAGCCTCTGAATCAGAAAAATATAACGATAAAGATGGTAAATTTCGAGTAAGTATGAATGTTTTTAAGTTTGATGGAATAGTATTTTATCCATTTTTACAAACTTGCATTATTCATCCTGAAAGAAATGAAAAAGAATTACCTTCTGCTCTATTAGAGATGATTCGTGCTTACCCAACCTCCACAGTTGGAATACCTCTTTCAGAACATGTTCCTGATTTAACAGGAAAAGATGATATTCTCATTATGAATGAATATCTTGCAAAACACCCTGTTAATTTACATTGGCCAAAAAACTAATTATATTATGATTTCCTTATCGAATTTTGATTACACTATTATTTTTTCACTTTTTGCAGTGATACTTTTTATAGGTATTTATGTTGGAAAAACATCAGGAAAAAACACCAATCAATATTTTCTTTCCGGTAGAAATATGCCTTGGTGGTTGTTAGGTCTTTCCATGGTTGCTACTACTTTTTCTACAGATACCCCTAATCTAGTTACAGACATAGTTCGTACTAATGGAGTCTCTGGAAACTGGGTTTGGTGGGCATTTTTGGTTACGGGTTTATTGACTGTTTTTGTTTATGCAAAACTTTGGCGAAAGTCTGGGGTGAATACAGATATTGAATTTTATGAATTACGATATGGAGGAAAACCTGCGCGGTTTCTTAGGAGCTTTAGGGCAATATATCTAGGAATCATATTTAACGTATTGGCGATGGCTGGGGTGACTTTGGCGGCGATAAAAATTGGACAAGTAATGTTAGGATTAGATCCAGTATTAACTGTTGTTATTGCTGGTTTTATTACAGTTGTCTTTAGTGCTATAGGTGGTTTTAAAGGAGTTGTATACACAGATTTCATTCTCTTTTTTGTAGCGATGGCAGGTGCTTTTGGTGCTGCTTATTATATTGTAGGACTTCCAGAAGTAGGAGGGTTGGAAAAATTAATTGCACATGAAAATGTAAAAGATAAATTAAATATTCTTCCAAGTTTAGATGATACGGAAACATTTATCACACTTCTTATTATACCACTTGCAGTTCAATGGTGGAGTTCTTGGTATCCTGGTTCAGAGCCTGGTGGAGGTGGATATGTTGCTCAACGAATGTTGGCAGCAAAAGATGAAAACCATGCAATTGGAGCTACATTTTTCTATAATATCATGCATTATGCGTTGAGACCTTGGCCATGGATTATTGTTGCTCTAGCCTCTCTAATACTATATCCAGATTTAGCGAGTATTCAAGAAGCATTTCCAAAGGTATCACAAGATAAATTAGGTCACGACCTTGCATATTCTGCTATGCTAACAAAATTACCAAGTGGTTTACTCGGCCTCGTTTTAGCCTCTTTAGCTGCTGCTTATATGAGTACTATAAGTACTCACCTAAACTGGGGTGCCTCCTATGTGGTCAATGATTTCTATAAACAACAGGTAAACTCAGAAGCATCTGAGAAGCATTTAGTAAATATTGGTAGAATTACTACTGTCTTATTAATGATTGTTAGTTCTCTAATAGCATTGTCCTTGACAAACGCATTACAACTTTTTGAAATTATTTTAATGTTTGGTGCTGGAACAGGTTTAATTTTTATTCTACGATGGTTCTGGTGGAGAATAAATGCATGGACAGAGATTTCAGCGATGATTGCATCAGGAGTTATTTCAGTTTTTTTAACATTTACAACTCAAGGAAAAGCACTTTTTGAGGTTGGAGGAGTATTTCCAAGCTATTTAAAATTTCCTTTTGTCGTTATTTGCTCCTCTGTTATATGGCTGATCGTTACGTATATAACATCTCCAGAAAAAGATAAGGTACTATTTGCCTTTTATTCTAAAACACAACCAGGTGGTCCGGGATGGAAAAAAATAGTTACTAGAGCAGATAATGCAAAAATTTCAATTATTAAAACTTCAGAAAAATGGAGTTTTCCTAATGGCATATTGGCAATGATGCTAGGGTGTGTTTTAATTTATTCAACAATGTTTGCTATTGGTAATTATATTTATGGGGAATTCTTTATAGCTATAGTTTTAACTTTTGTTGTAGTAGTTTTTTCATATTTATTGATAAAAACTTGGAAAAAAATTAGAGGCTCAGTTTTGTAGTATTTATCTAGATAAATGAATGTTTTGAATCATTACTAATTATTGTATTTTTACAATTATTCAAATATATTACACATGAGAAAACTAATTACATTATTTTTATTTTTGAGTTTTTCTACTCAGGGATATTCGCAATTTTTTAAGGATAATAAAAGTGTAACCAAATACGAAGGGTATTTTACATTTTATTATGATGAAGGTAATGACAAAATATTCTTAGAAATCAAAAACCTAGACAAAGAGTTTTTGTACGTGAATTCGCTTTCAGAAGGAATTGGTTCTAATGACATTGGTCTAGATCGAGGTCAATTAGGTAATACAAGGGTAGTTAAATTTATTAAAGCTGGAAATAAATTACTTTTAATTCAACCAAATCAATATTACAGAGCTATTACGGATAATATTGAAGAAAAAAAATCTGTTGAACAAGCTTTTGCTAAATCTATACTTAAAGGTTTTGTAATTAAAGAAACTAAAAATGATAAGTATTTGGTTGATGCAACCTCTTTCTTTATTAGAGATGCACACGGTGTTAGCGGCCGTTTATCTTCAAAAAAGCAAGGTATATATACTCTTGACAAATCTAGAAGTGCCATAAATCTAGAGAGAACAAAAGCATTCCCTAAAAATGTTGAATTTGATGTAATGATTACTTTTAAAGGAGTACCAAAGGGTTATGATATAAGAAGTGTGGTACCAACATCATCTTCAATAACTGTTAATCAACACCATTCTTTTATTGAGTTACCAGATAATAAATATTCACCAAGAAAGTTTGACCCGAGATCAGGTGCCAATGCAATGTCTTATTTAGATTATGCTACTCCTGTTAATGAATCTATAAAAAAACGATTTATTTACCGTCATAGATTAGAGAAGAAAAACCCAAATGCTGCTAAAAGTGAAGCAGTAGAGCCAATTATTTATTATTTAGACAGAGGAACTCCAGAACCTGTTCGATCTGCACTTTTAGATGGTGCTAGATGGTGGAATCAAGCATTTGAGTCTATTGGATTTACAAATGCGTTTCAAGTAAAAATGTTGCCGGAAGATGCAGATTTGTTAGATGTTAGATATAATGTGATTCAATGGGTCCATAGGTCCACAAGAGGTTGGAGTTATGGAAGTTCTGTTTCAGATCCAAGAACAGGAGAAATTATAAAAGGGCACGTAAGTTTAGGGTCTTTACGGATTCGTCAAGATTTTTTAATAGCTCAAGCACTAAAGGCTCCTTATGCTAGTGACGACACAAGCGATCAGTTTGCTCTAGAAATGGCCTTGGCTAGAATTAGACAATTGTCTGCTCATGAAGTAGGTCACACAATTGGTCTTGCTCATAATTTTGCAGCAAGTTCTAAAGGTAGATCTTCAGTTATGGATTATCCTCATCCAACACTATCTTTAAATAATGGGGAAGTAGATTTTACAGATGCCTACGATACAAAGATTGGAGATTGGGATAAAGTTTCTATTGCATATTCTTATTCTGAATTTAAAACAGATGAAGATGCCAACTTAAAAAGCATATTAAATGATGCTTTTAATAATGGTGCTCGTTTTATTACAGATCAAGATGCTAGGCCTTTAGGAAGTGCACATGCTTATGCTCATTTATGGGATAACGGTTCAGATGTGTCTGTTGAATTAGAGAATCTCTTGTTAATTAGAAAGAATGCCATAGCAAATTTTTCAAAAGATAACATTAAATCAAACCAACCTTATTCAGTTTTGGAGGATGTTTTTGTTCCATTATACTTTTTACATAGATATCAAACTGAGGGAGTTGCCAAAGTAATAGGTGGTTTAGACTATACCTATGCTATAAAAGATGATGGAAATACCATAGTAAAAAGAATACCTGGAAAATTAGAAAGAAAAGCGTTAGCTTCTGTGATCAAGACTTTGAGTGTTGAAGAACTTGCAATTCCTAAAAAAATATTAAACTTATTTCCCCCAAGAGCTTTTAATTATGGAAGAACTAGAGAATCTTTTAAAAGTAAAACTGGTGTTACTTTTGATCCATTTGGCGCAGTTGAAACTGCATCTTCAATGACTTTAGGATTGTTGTTGAATCCTGAGAGGGTGACAAGACTAGTTCAACATAAAAGCCTTGATAGTAGTCAGCTAGGATTAGTTGAGGTGTTAGATGAGGTCATTGCAAATTCATTTCAAAAATCAAATAAAGACCCTTATTATCAAGAATTACAAAATATAGTGAATTACCAAGTATTGAATCATTTATTTCATTTATCATCTAACAAGAGCATGTATTGGCAGGTAAATGCTATTGTAAATGATAAAATTGATAAAATTAGCTCATTACTAAGCAATTCAAAAGCAACAGGAATTCAGAAAATATATCAGAAAGATATGATTAAAATGATCTCAAATTTTAAGAAGAATCCTACTAAATTTAAGAAACCAATAACTCCAAAAATTCCAGATGGTTCTCCTATTGGAAATAATTAACAAATGAAGATAGATTTAATAAGTGATACAGTTACTAGACCAACCAGTGGCATGTTGGATGCCATGATGCGTGCTAAAGTTGGTGACGATGTTTTTAAAAGTGATCCAACAGTTGCTAAACTACAAGAAAAAGCAGCTAATCTTTTTGGTATGGAAGATGCCTTGTTTTTCCCTTCTGGAACTATGGCGAATCAAACAGCAATAAAATTGCATACACAGCCAGGAGATAAGCTTTTTTGTGATAAATGGGCTCATGTTTACAATTATGAGGGTGGAGGAGCAGCATTTAATTCAGGGGTAGCTTGTAAGCTGATAGATGGAGACAGAGGAATGTTTTCAGCAGAGCAATTGAAAGTTGTTTCAGCAGGAAGAGCAGATATTCATGTTCCCTATTCTAGATTGGTTTGTGTAGAAAATACAACAAATAAAGGTGGAGGTGCTTGTTGGGATTTTGAAGAATTAAAAAAAATTAAGCAAGTATGTTTAAATCAAAATTTAGACTATCACCTTGATGGTGCAAGATTATTTAATGCGTTAGTGGCAAAGAATGAAACTCCAAAACAATATGGAGCATTATTTGATACTATTTCAATTTGTTTATCAAAAGGCTTGGGCGCTCCTATTGGTTCAATATTACTAGGGTCTAAAGTACACATTGCTAAAGCACTTCGTATTCGAAAATTATTTGGTGGAGCAATGCGGCAAGTAGGTTTTTTAGCTGCTGCTGGAATTTACGCATTTGATAATCATATAGAGCGTTTGGCAGATGACCACAAAAAAGCAAAAGATATTGAACTTGTTTTAAATTCTTTATCCTATGTGAAAAAAGTAGAACCTGTTGAAACTAATATTATAATTTTTTATGTGAAAGATTGTCTAAATGCTGATGATTTTATTGACAGTATGGCAAAGAAAAATATTTTATTAACTCCAATGGGGGATGGTAAAATTAGAATAGTGACTCACCTTGATTTTTCTCTTGAGATGTTAGAAAAATTAGTGTACGAATTGAAGGTTTTTAAAGAATAAAAAAAGCCTCTGAGAATCAGAGGCTTTTTTTAATTTATTTCGTTCAATTTTATTAATTCCTTATAATTTTTATTTAATTTTTTTAATAGAATTCCATAGAGAAGGTAGTAAAAAAGCCACAATACTAGTATCATAAAGGCTATAACTACTATTTGTGCTATTATAAAAACTGACATCATGTGTTCTTGATTGAGACTTTCATTATCAATACCTGAAATAATATTAAATCCGTTAGGTGTGTTAAAAATTAAAATGTTTAAAATAATTGAAAAAACGATCACGTTTATCAAATTATAATATACATACCATTTTACTGTTTTTCTAACCAATAAGATATTTGTTATTAACGTTTTTGTGTTGTCTATTGAAGATATTGATGAAAAATTTTTATAGAATAGTACAAGAAATAATACAACTATAACATAATGGAAATAGTTAATATTATCTATAAATTTAATTAGATTTAGTTCCTCATAAGGGGCTAATGCACCATTATTTGTTCCTATATAATTTAAGGCAAACCAAAAAGCAAATTCAAGGAGTCCAATGATAAAAATCCACTTTACTATTGACGTAGATTTTGATTGTGTCATCTTATAAATCTCTAAGGCAGAAATTTTGTTTTTTTCTTCAGGCTGGTTCTTCCAAACTTTTTTGTAATTACCTAACTCCATATGTTAAATTTTACGGGTTTAATATTTTTCTAAGTTTCTCTTTTGATCGATTCATTTTCACTCTAGCATTTACTTCTGAAATACCTAGAGTATTGGCAATTTCTTTATAAGGCTTGTCTTCTAAATATAGAAAAATTAAAGCTTTTTCAATATCATTTAATTCCCGAATTCCACCATATAAAGCCTTTAGCTGTTCGTCTTTTGTATCGTCATAATCAATAGATTTTATCTTAAAACTTACCTCACTAAAATCTTGAGTTTTTATTCTACGACTTGACTTTCTATATAAAGTAATAGCAGTATTTAAAGAAACTCTATACATCCATGTGCTAAACTTTGACTCTCCCCTAAACTTAGAATAGTTTTTCCAAATTTGAATGGTGATCTCTTGAAATAAGTCATTATGTTGATCTTGATTTGTAGTATATATCCTACAAATTTTATGAACAATATTTTGATTTTTTTCAAAATCATTCAAGAAGTTTTTCTCTAACTGAGTTTGCACTATTGATTTTTTAGTTTTCTATAAGTCTCTAATTATACCAAAAAGTTACAATTATTTTATTTTTTAAAATTAAATATTACCTTTAAAGCTATAATTTTATAAAAAAAATTGTTTTTGGATAACATAAAAAAGAATTTCAGTATTCGTGATTTAGAGAATATTTCAGGAATCAAGGCTCATACTATTCGTATATGGGAGAAGCGTTATAATTTATTATCTCCTGAAAGATCTAAAACAAACATTAGATATTATTCACATCAAAATTTACAGAAGCTTTTAAATATTGTATTATTAAATAATAATAATTATAAGATTTCTAAAATTTCTAAGATGAGTGATGAACATATAAACATCACTGCTAGAGATTTGGCACTCAATACAACAATAAATGATGACGCTATAAATTCTTTAAAATTATCAATGTTTAAATTTGATAAAGTATCATTTAATACTACTTATAATAAGTTGCTAGACAAAAAAAATTTCAGAGAAATATTTAATGAAGTTTTTATCCCCTTTTTGGAACATCTAGGTTTGTTGTGGCAAACTGAAACCATACTTCCAGTTCACGAACATTTTATATCAAACTTAATCACTCAAAAAATTCAAATTAATACTGATGAACTCAAATACACTAAAATTTCGAGTGACAATGTATTTATATTGTTTCTTCCTGCGAACGAAATTCATGAGTTAGGCTTATTGTATTTAAACTATGAACTTGTTCTTCGTGGACATAGAACAATATATTTGGGTCAAAACCTACCTCTAAATAATCTAAATATATTTTTTGACATTCATGATAAAATTACTTTTGTTGCTTCCATGACTGTCAGACCTTATGATGATGATATTGTTGAATATTTTAATACTATGGATAATATTATTAGCCTATCATCACATTCTCTTATTGCTATAGGTAAAAAAGTAATGCAGTTTAGTTCTAATAATTTTAAATCTAAGATCTCTCTATACCCCTCAATTTCTGAATTGTTAAAAGAAATATAATTTTCTAAGCATATTATTGTTTTGTTTAACTTATCATTAATCGTGTAAGACAAATAGTTATATTTGTTATAAATATAATTAATGAGTAAAAATATACAAATAATTGGCTCTGGATTTTCTTCTTTATCTGCTGCTTGCTATTTAGCAAAGGCTGGTCACC
>OJFP01001083.1_pt1 | contig 14908 bp, 19 predicted proteins | sample 1594141 | NCBI WGS metagenome assembly OJFP01 (sample SAMN05416843, study PRJEB24817) | seawater metagenome | isolation source: Sea water | place: Canada:Atlantic | collected 2013-07
TCTACACTATCCTCTTCGTCGGCAGCGTCAGATGTGTATAAGAGACAGTTGTTATTTTTATTTTCTTCTTTAGTAAGTTTATGTCCAAAAGCAATAGTGTCTAAACCGCCTTCTTTAGATTTGTGTCTAAAATCTTTAAATTTACCTTTTAAAAGTGGAGAATTTTCTACACTTTTTATATAACCTTCAAAAGATTTATCTATTGATGGAGATAAATCTGCTGCTCCTGCTGGTGAGATTAAAACATCACCTAACGAAAATTTAGAGTTTTTTTTTCCGTCATTAATAACTTCATCTATTAAAAATTCATCATATTGAAAATAATCATCAGAAGGTGGATCGGGTATAAGTGGTAATTCATCACCAGTTACAGGATATACAGAAATTGTATCATTAATTGTAGGGTCTTGATTAGGTAATTTTGTAAAATAATATTCTATTCTTTGACCATCAGCATTTACTATTGGTTGTAATCCAGTAACACCACCAAAGTCAGTAACTAAAACTGCACCTGTCATATCACTATTATTTATCCATTTAGAATAATTACGAATAGTAAATCCTATTCTTTTTTTAACTTGTTCTTCAGTTAAATTAGGAATATTTAAAGAATCTGCATAGTGCATATATCCTTTGTCTCCCATAAAACGATCTAAATAATTTCCCGGTGAAGTATCTTTTACACCAATTAAAATTGCTTCATTTTTGTTTTGAACAGCTACTACAGGAATTGGTACTTTGTTTATAATTTTTGGTATTAATAAAGTTAAATCATCATTAAGAACATAATCACTTAAAAAATCATTAGATGCAGATTCTACTGCATCTTCTGCACTTGTATTTTTATCCATTCTTACTAAAGCAACTTTTAATAAAGCTTGATTAATTGAATTCATTTTAGCAGCTTTAGATTCAGAACCTTCGCCTTGAGAATCAAGCACTTGTCCAAAATCTTCTGTTTCTTTAGCAATTAACTTTTGTAGACTTGCAACTTTTCCTGCTTCTTTTTCATTAGCACGATCCTTTAATTCTTTTAAAGTGCTACTATTAAATAAATCTTTAGCTAACTCCGGACTATCTGTAGCAATAGCCATTAATATAGTGTCAGATGTTTTTTCATCTTGTAAATGATTAACAATCATTCCCATTTTTTCATCACCATAACTTACTATTAATTGTTCTTTTAATTTTAATTTATCTTCTGCTGTAATGCTTGTATCTAAAAATTGATCTTTAAGACTTGTAACTTCTTCTTTAGTTAATATTTTTAATTTAGCTAAATCAGCTCCTCGTTCAATTTGATCTTCTATTATTGCATTAGTTAATATTTTTAAATTAGATAATTTAACTTCTGGATTAGTCTCTGTTCTATAATCATTAACTAATTCTGCTATCTCTGGACTTGTGTCTATTTGAAGTTTAACAGGATCATTTTTCATTTCTTTTATTGTATTATCTCTAGCATTAATTAAACCCTCTTTTAATTTAGCTTGTGTTATACGATCTGCTGATCCTACATATAAATCTGTATTAAAATTTTTACTTTCAATAAGTTCATTTGCTTCACTTAAAGATGATGTTCTAATCAACCTTACATCTTCAGCATTAATTTTAGCTATATCATAAGTTGTTTTTAATTCATTGTATTTTTCTATTGGTAAAATTTTCTTTGCAAAATCAAAATCAAAAGGTTGTTCTGTACCTTTGTCTTGTAAAGAAAAAACAACATTAGCAAATTCTTTTTGCAATGGTTGAGCCATCATAGTTTCAACTTTATTAATTAATTTAGTTCTTTGTTCAACTTTTAAGTCTGGATAAACTGAACTGTTTTCTCCCTTGTTAAGTTCTGTATAAGCAAAACTAGGATTGTCATAAATATCTTTGTTTGCTTGAAACCCTTGAACAACAGAAGGAATATCATTAATAATTGAATCTAAATTTGCAGCAGGTATTTTACCAGAATAAGCATCTGTATATAATTTTGTTAAGTTTGTTTGGAGACTAGCATAATCAAAATCATTTACATTACCAAGCATCCCAAATTCATCTACAACATTTGCATCTTTGTTATTAAAAAGAGCTTGAGTTATTAAAGATTTTTCTGCTTGTTCTACTTGGTTTCCTAAATCTTTAAAAACATTTTTATCTACAATAGTATCAATTCTAAAAATTCCTCTATTTACTGCACTTAAAGCATTGTTTGTAAATAAAGTTGCAGTAGCATTATTACTAGCTTGTGATTTAAATTCACTAATAAGATTATTTGTTTGTTCTTTATAATAAGCATTAGCAGATTGTTTATTAACTCCTAAACCAGTATTGTCATTAGCAATAGTATCTTCAAGAGTGTTTACTTTTCTAGTAAACTCATTTCCTAATCTTAATGCTTCAGTTCTGTTTTGCGTATCGTTTTGTTTTATTTTATTATTAACAACCATATCTGTTACAGGTGCTAAAGCATTAGCAAGAGTATTATTTAAACCCATTTGAATATTAGATGTAGTACCAGCTAATTGTTCTATTGATCCTTTAGCTGTAAATGTAGGTATTTTAGGCATTATCTATATGCTGAATTTGAAGTAAATAAACTTTTACTTGATCCAGCTCCTTGGTTATATCCTTGACTTCCGCCACCACTACTACCACCCATAGACATTAAACTTGTTCCAGTTTGTGCTATTGTATTTATTTGAGCCATTTTAGCTTGTTGTCTAGCCATTGAACCTCTAATTCTTGCAAAGTTTGCTTCTTCCATTTTATTGTTTACAGCAACTTGTGAATTATATCTAATTAAATTTTCTTGTAGTTTTGCTTCATAAGCATTTGAAAGTTCTATATTGTAAGCTGTGCCTGTCCCAAGTTCTACACCAGATTTTGCAAGTGAAACAGTAGTTTCGCCTTCTAATTGTCTAAATTGTTTTTGAAATTGTGCAATATCAAATTCTGCTTTTTGTTCTATTTGTGTTGCTTGACCTTCAAGAACTTGAGCATTTCTATTTGCAACTGATTGATTAAATTTACCAATAGCTCCTTGTTGCTTATATTGAGCAACTCCCATTACCGCTGTAAATGCTGTGGCTGCTGCTACTTGACCCATTAAAATATCCTCGCATACATATATTGGTCTGATCCGTCAAATCCCCAGTTTTTCATTAAGCCTTCTCTTTCTAATCCTAACCATTCGGCAAATCTTATGCCTTCTTTAAAATCTTTTCTAATTCCAGTTTGAACTCTTTGTATATTATGTTTTTTAGCAACTCTAGCAAAATCTTTTTTAATTGCTTTTGCAACTCCTAATGGATGATTCCACATTTCATTTGTAGCAATAACCCAACCTTCAGCAACTTGACCCCAGATAATTTTCATACCTGCTGCAAAGATAGGTTTATGATTTACGATACCTGTAAAAGCTAAATGATCTTGTTCTAAATTTTGAGCATCACCCATAACTTTTATATATTCTGAATCAGCTTCTAAAATTTTATGATTCATTTGACAAGATAATATAAATTGTCCATGTTCTTTTGTATAAGGTGTTATATGCAATTTATTATCCATCATTTGTAACCAATCTTGGGTATAATGATAAAAGTGTTAAAGGCAAAGGTTGCGTTTGTCTTACCATCATAAAACCATCTGTATCATAATTTCCTCTAAATTCTACTTCTTTATCTCCTGTGAATGGTGGAATACCTTGATCCATAGGATCAGCAGAAGTTCTAAATGGTACTCTTTCCATGTTATTTAAATCTGGTCCTACCTCAACACCAACTGTTTCAAATAGTCTAGCAGTAACCTCAAATATTCTTTTAGTTTTAGCTTGAGAAGTACCATCTTGTGATCCAGCATCTATTCTCATAGTTTTTAATATTGATGTATATTGTAATCCAATCTTAACATCTGTTCCAAATCTATCTAAAGTTATTGAATTACTAGCAACTACTTTTGTTGGATGAGTTGCACCATCTACTAATATAGAAACTGTTTGTCCCTCTAAATGATTTAACCCAGCTATAATATTTACAACTTCTTTTGTAACAGCACCAGAAGCATGAGATGTTGCTGTAGTTATATTTTGACCTCTTGTACATCCTGTTAAGTTAAGACTTGATATACCGGCATATGAAATTATTTCTCCACCAATTTTTATTTTACCAGAAGCTGATAATCCAGAAACAGAAGCAACAGGAACAGTTGTAGCTGTAGCATTAATACCAGCTGTTAAAGTTGTTTGTGATTTGCTTAAACTTAATTGAGAATCTAAATAATTAAATGAAGTATTATCTGTTTGGTCAAAGTTAAATGTGTGTAAGTATTCTACATATCTTGTAGTTGCACCATTAATAGTTCTTTTAACAATCATGTACAATTCATATTCACTATCGTCTGTTGGAATTACTGCAACAGATTCACATACTGCATTACCAGTTCCAAATGAACCACCAATAATATGTCTGTGCCAAGCAACTACTTCTTGTTCTCTTTGATAAGTTAATGCAATTAATTGACCATCACCTCTAACACACCATATGATTGCTAATGGTTCTTCTTGATAAGCCATTTCAACAACATTACCTTCGGTAATATGTTCTGCAAGAATAGTTAAGTCTGGAGCAATATAACCATCAACATCAAAGTTATAAGCTAGTTCTCTAATTTTTCTTTTTGCACGTTGTAAAAATAATGTTGCATTACCAACTGATATTGCATCTACGTTTGCAGCACCATGATTAGATTGTTTTTTAATCATAATGTTTGTAGGAGTTACAGCATTATTATCACCACCCCCAGATACAACAAATTCACCACCTGCAGTACCTATAATTAAAGTTCTAGCAGAAGTTAAAAAACGAATTGCGTTTACTTGATTAGATGCGATTGTATAAATAATAGCATCATCATCTGCAACAGTTCCACCAATGTTTGCATCCATGTTTTCATAGTCACCAGACTTAGAAAAATAAACTGTTTGTGGATTATTAATACTTGCAGCAAATACTAATCGTTGTTCAAAAAAAGATACGCAAGAGGGAAAACCTGTTGTTGTAGAAAATGATCCTAATGACCAATCTGCGTTTGCATTTGCGTTTGCAAAAGCTGTAGTAACTGTAACAACTACAACTGTTGTATTTGTTCTAGCTGTAATTATTCCATAACCATCACCTATTCTAATTTGTCTACCAACATCAGTTGTTAAAAATCCAGAACCACTATTAATGCCTGTAACTGCAGAAGCGGTTACATTAACACCAGTACCAACACTTGCAGAAGCTGGAGTTAAAGTTGTTTCAGTTATATTTGAATCTAAAAATGGTCCATTAGTAAATTCAACTGCAACTAAACTCCATGATGTGTGACCTGTTCTTGATAACTTTCTAGTTTGATGATTAGGGTGCGTTATGTACATAACATCAGCACTTTGTGCAAATTTTATATCAAATAATTCTGCTGTTAAATAAGGTGTAGATATTTCATAAGCTGATCCACTAGATTCTATTTGACCATTGTTTCTATAAAATCTTATGTACTGATTGCCAAATTCTAATATGTAAGTTTGTTCAGTTGAAAATTCAAAAGGTATTAATCTTGTTTTAGCAGCTGGAGTTTTTACTGAAGCAACAAATTGTGTTCCGGGTCTACGAGCAGCAGCTCCATGAGGATAGATAACCATATTTTCTACAGTTGCACATCCAGCAGAATATTTTGCTAAATCATTTCTTCCATCTAAACGTGGAGATAATTCACCCGCTGTGAAGTTTGTAAGTTGTGCAGCTACTCTAGCCATTATTAATATCTTGAGTTAATGAAAGTATCAGCACCAACAACATCTGTCATTCCATTATCCGGATTAACATTATATCCTTCTGTTGAATCTACAAATCTAGCATCTCTTAATTTTTCTTGGTATGATACAATCATATTTTGTGAAGTAGTATTATTAGATGTAATTGCATAAGCAATGTCTGCACCTAATGCTGAAGATAAAGTTTCTCTTAATAATTCATCATATTGATTTGGGTCAGTAACTCTTGAGATATATAAAATTTTCATAGTCTCACTATTAGATAAGATACTTCTTCCTTCTACTTTATGATTAGAATCATATTCTAATATTCTAAGTAATCTTAAACAATCACCGGGTAAGTCATATTGAAATTTAAAACCCCACGCAGGAGTTGTAGTAGATGATGATACCTCTACTCTTTTTTGTAAACAGTTCCAAGGGTGTGATCTAAATACTGCGTCTCTTACTTCTGAAAATCTAGCATTGCAAAGTCTAGCATTTTTTGAATCTTCTGTTAATGAAAGTATTGTTGTAGCTCCCAGTTGATTTAATGCTCCATTACATATTCCTACTACTGATGCCATATTACTTCCTTATTATATACTTACGTCTAATTTGTCTATTACTTTTTAACGCAAAAATTTCTTCTGTTGTCTTTTCTTGTTTAGTGTCAAAACCATAATGATTCTTACCATCATTTTGAAATCTGTCTACTAATACATACCTGTAAATGTAATTGTCTTTTTTAAGATGTAATACAGGTTTTAAATCTTTAATTTGTTTCATGCACTCTAAGGGGTTTCCACTCTCGCTTCCACCCCTTAAAATAAGTATTAATCTAAAACGTAAAACATAGATAGTTGAACAGTACCAGTACCATCGCCACCTGCAATAGTTGCTGTAACCAATAAACCATCTTCATTAGCATCTACAACTGAGTTTTCACCCAAAGCTATAGTGTTAGCAACATCATGTCCAACAGCACCTGTTGAAGAAGTAGCTGCTAAATATTCGTCAACGTCAAGAGCAACTGCTGTTCCATCCGCTTTAACGTATGCTGCGTGTCCAACTGATATAGTTGTACTTCCACCCATTGCGTCATGTGCAAGTCTTGATCTTACAATTCTTGCTCCATTGGGTAGAACGAACATATTGATAGTAGATTGTTCTGCAGATGCTTCATACTCAGCAAATGCAACTCTTACTCTACCAGCAAGTTCATTTGTTTTTACCTTAACAGAAGGTACACTAGCGATTTTCGCATATTGTATTGAATTAGCCATAATTGTTTCTCCTTTTTATTAGCTATTATTAGTTTGCAAGAACAGAAACAACTTTTGCTTCTTCCATTCTAGTCGCACCGATTGTTTGACAGTAGTACACTTGAGTAGCGTAAGATTTATCTGATCTTTCGTCTATTCTAGCAGTTACATCTTTACCAACACCAAGTAAAATACCATCTTCTGCGAAGGCTATACATTGAGTGTTTGCTGCTCCATTATCAACAAGTCTATTAGATACATGAAATTTGAATCCCATAAATGAATCAATTTCACCTTGAACTAATGCTTTGATTGTGTTGAAGTCGCTTGAAGTAACAGTTGTGTTATTTAACAAGTCAGCAATCTCTGCTGGAGATACAACAATGTGTCTTTTAATTGACGGGTCAACATCACCTGCATCAAGTATTTGTTTTGCTGCTGCTAGTTTAGCTATGTTCATACCAGTTCCACCAGTATTAGCTGCAACAATATTACCTGCTGGTAATGCTACTGCTGTTCCACCAGATACTCCAGTATTAGCTGAACCTAGTGCTGCTGCGATAATAACATCATCCATTGCTCTTCCCATTGCGTATGCAGCGGCTTTTGCGTAAGATGAAGTTGGATCAATCAAAAGTCTAACTTTATCTTGTTGATCTATTAGATCAGCAAATTCATAATCTGCTAAGCTAACTCTTCTTCTACTATGTGGTGTATCGATTTGTGGTGTGTCAGAATGTCTGCTAGTTTTTAGAATTGCTGTAACTTTGCCAATTTGGTCAAAGTAAGCATCCTTACCAACAACAGATTCATTTCTAACTGCGTCTCTTAATAGTGATCCCATTTGTTGAGATAACATTTGTATGTTTGCAGAGTATTGCTCTACAAACGCTGTAGTTATTTGTGATGACATATTTGTCTCCTATTTATCATTATTGTTATATTTATAAAAAACAGAATAGTTCTCCATCAATAATGATAGGCAATTCTTGGATTTAAAGTCTTTTAGACTACAATGCTATTCTTTGTGGTCAATAAGGTTCTTGCGAGTTATCTTATATTTAATTCCTTATAATATATTTTATTATATTACAAGGAATATAAATTATTAATCTTCTTTAGGTTGAGCCATTTCTCTTAATGTATAAACCTGTTGAACCATTTTTGCGTGATCCGGATGTTTGTTGTTCCAATAAGGTCCAGTAGTATCATTAGTAATAGCTGATATTTCTGATTGTAAATCTTTTATTGAATTAACACTTTCACTTTCAGTTGAAACTAATTTATCTTCTGAAAGCATACCAGCAATTTTTGCAAAGCCTTTTATTATTTCTGGATGATCTCCAATTCTAGTACCATCTTGCATCTGTAAATCTAGTATATCTGGATTCATATTTGCTTTTGCTAATGCACTAGCTTTTGAAACATTGCTATCAAAGTCTTTACCCCACTCAGCTCTTAATTCTGTTTCAGCTTGAGCTTGTGCAGTTTCAGTATCAACAGTTGCTCTTTGCATATTGCTTTCCATATTATTTTTATAGAACTCTAATATACCTTGAGCCTGTGTATTGTTTAAACCAAGTTTATGAGATTGTTCGGCAAAAGATTTAATTGCACTTTCATCCATAGCTACTGCTTCTGATTCAATATTCAAAGCATACTTGTCTGCAGATTCTGGTCTACCCAATTTTGAGTACACTTCATTCCATTGATCTTCAGTTGAATTTTTATTAGGTACAGCAACTTTGTCTTGACCAATCATTCTTGTAGCATTGATGTAAGATTTAGCTAGAGCATCTATCTCTGTAAACTTTTCAATGTTAGGATCGTTTCTAAATTCTTCACTTATAGAACTTTTCCAACTTACAGGAGTATCTCCACCTGATACAGTTGATTTTATTGCAGTAGGTTGTGTTGTTTCTGTACTTGTTGTTTCTACAGGCACAGCTTCTTGTGTTATCTGTTCACTTGACATTATTTATCCTTTTGTTGTAGCATTGATTTAATAAATAGAATGACGCTACGTTGTCCCTCTAAGTATGCACTCTCGTGACTATCTCCTTTTACATTGGTAGTAGTATGGTAATGGCATCTCTTTTCTATATCAGCCAAAACATTTCTACCTTCATTTGATGCAAAAATAAATTGATAATCTTTTTGGAGTTCTTTTAATTGTTTTTGTATTTCTCTTACTTGTTTTTCTTGTTCCTTGTTTTCCATTTTACTCCACTAAGGCTTTTGCTTCTTCCGGTAATGCCTTTGCTAGTGGTGCGATTTGTCCCCCGGCTTGTGCAACCTGTTGCATCTGTGCCATTTGTTGTTGTTGTTCAGCTTGTGCTGCTTGTTGTTCTCTTTCAGCATTAACTTGAGATTGTAGTTTTAATAACTTCTGTGGCATACCCACAATATCCGCAACGTGTTTAACTAATGCGTCAAAGTTAATGTAATCAAATACAGGTGCTACATTTGCTAGACCCCCTAGTATTTCCATTGCTCTAGTTATTGATGAAAGTTCTGTAGATTTTTGTGCTTTAGCTAATGGAGAAACATATTCTATTTCTACATCTTGACCCGATAAAAACTCTGGTGCTTCTGCAAATTGATTTTTTCTTAATAGAATATTGAAACATCTATCAATCAATGGTTTTAATAATTCAGATTGTAGTCTACCTAATACTGGTCCAAGCAATCTCATCTTCTCTTCGTTTCTTTGTACAACTTCTGTAGCTGTCATTTGTGGACCTTGTTGTAATTGTAATTGGTTTACATAGAATACTTCTCTAATAGCATTTCTTCTTTGCTCTTCCATGTTTAAACCTAATGGATTGTTTGCACCAATGTTTAATGGTTCAATTCTATCTCTTGTACCACTTCTATAAAAGTTTAATCCACCCGGTACAGTTCTAACAGGAAGTAAGAATCCATCATCCGGAACTAATAGTGGTGGGTCAACTTGTTTCTGTGCAGCTTTGATTGTTGTTTTAGACATTTCATTTAGCATTTTAACATCTGGTAAGGCTGTCATTGCAGGTGATCTACCATAAATTTCGTGTGATGCTTTTAAGTATCTTGGAACTACATAAGGGAACTCTTTAAATCCAGACACAGATAATTCGTCACCACTTCCCATTTCTAAATACACAGATTCAAATGGCATATTCTCTTGGTCTTTTAATTTAGGATTAAAGTCTGCTCTTGGATAAACACAATGTAAAATATCTACATCTTGGTACGGGTCTTTTTCCGCCATTACTTTTATATTTTGCGAAACCTTGTTGCCAAACTTTTGTACTAAAGCTCTAGCAGATAAAGTAAACTTTCTATAGACAGTATCTATTCTACCTTTATCATCTTCAGCTATAAATATTTCAGCAATATGTTTTGTAGAAAATTTTAATAAATCTTCATCATCTTCTTCTATGTACATTGCTGCAGTACCAAATGTAATTAGATCATGGTACAATTCAAAAATTTCTTGTTGGAAGTTTGATCTGTTAAATGCTGTGTACATATCTGCAGTTACACTTTCTAACCAAAGTTTAGCTTCATCATTCTGATCCATTTGTGCATCTTTAAATTTAAGGGTAAACCAAGGTGTTGATGGGTTAGTCATCATACCATGTAGTGATGCTGCTAATAATTCTAATGCTTGTAGAGGTGATGAATCAAAAATTAATTCATTTCTTTTGTCTCCTCTTGTTCTTCTTTTAGTAATGTTTGCTTTTCTTGGCATCATGTAATCAGCAACTTCTTGCCAATGATTTTCCCAATTAACTCTTTGAGAATTTAGTCTGCCAAATCTTGCTAGTAACTTTGTAGTTGTTTCTGTTTTTGCCATTACACTTGTCCTAATAAACTTTTCTTACCTAATGAATAATCTGTTGATGTTTTTGTAACACCCTGTGATCCAGATATAATAGCTTGTGATCTTCCTTTTGCTTTTGTTTTTCTTGCATCATAACCATCTGCACTTGTTGCTTCGCTTTGTGAAACTTCTGCTACAGTTGGTGCTACTACTGCAGGAGCTGGTGCTGGAGTTGATACTGATTTAAATAATTTTTTTGCTACTGCTACTCCACCCATGTTAATTCTTTCCTAACAATGTGTTGGTTGCATCTTCTTGATTTTCTTGTATGCCAAGTGGACCAGTTAATATTGTAGACCTTCTGCCTTTTCTTTTTCTTTCCACAGCATCTTTATCTTTTTTAATTTGTGCTTTTTCTGCATCAGATATTTCAGATGAAGGTGGCTCTGGCATTGGTTGTACCGGTGGCAAAGGTGGCATTTTCGGACTAAATATTGATCCCATATAATTTTCCTTATTAAATAATTGTGTAACTATTATCTGCTATACTTTGTGGAGCAGTTTGTCTAGTATTTATTTCTTGAAGTCCCACCGCTAGATACCTCATAGCATCTGCTGCGTGTGAACTCCAATCATGTACAGGCTTTGTTTTAAACATTCTATCTTTATCTACATATCTCCTGTGGTAATGTCTTAACGCATCTATTAACTTTTTGCAATGGTCTGTATCTATGTAACATCTTGGTAACGTCATTGTGGTTGCGTGTATGCCATCCTCAAGGGGTATTTTTGGAACTACCTTAAACCTTAATCCTAATTGTGTGGCGACCTCTCTCCGGGTCTTACCATTGCCAAACTCGGTTACTTCAATGTCGTGTGGTGCAAAGTGATTTTTGTAAACGTAATCTTTGTTGTCTACCATCTTGATGTAGTATGGTAATCCTTGACCTCTCTCTTCATGGTAATCAATAATGTTAATGACACTTCCATTCTGCTGATAAAAGATAATAGCACTATGGTCTGAAACTCCTAAATCCCATGCTGTAGAAACTGGTAGTGCAGGATCGTATGGTACTCTTGTCAACTGCTTATTGTCATCCATCTTGCCAATCACATCTCCATATACTGCTCCCTCAATGTTAGCAATCCAATCGCACTCAAATTCCTGTAGGTACTTCTTCTCACCCATTATCTCTCTTGCCTTGACCAACTCTTCTTCATCCACAATCTTAGTGTCTGATGCTTTTGCCTTGTAGTTAAACCAATCATCTGCTCCATTTGCGTGTTGGTATAATTCATAGAAGTTGTTGTTCATTCCTGCTGGTGTACCAATAAAGACACAGTAGCCTTTACGATCTGATAGAGCCGGTCTAATTATCTCTGGAAACAACCTACTGTTGACGTTAGCATATTCATCAATTACGCAGCCATCAAGATAGATACCACGCAATCCATCTGGTGAATCTGATCCAAGTAAAGTAATCCTAGCACCATTAGGTAAATCAACTCTAAGTTCTGTTTCATTAAATTTAGTGTGGGGTATTTTGTCAGTAAACTGTTTCATGTAGTCCCATGCGATACTCTTGGCTTGTTTAAATGTTGGTGCAAGGTAGGCAAATCTAGGATTCTTTTGTTTAGACATTAGTGCTGATTTAATAAGGTGATTAATCATGCAGACAGTTTTGCCAAATCTTCTATGACAGACTAACACACTCCATCTATGTTTATCAATTTGTTGGTGTAATAGCTTCTGATGCTTTCTTGGTGTATAGGGGATTTTAATATCCATATCTAGTGTATAGATTTGTTCCTATACGCATCATTTGGTATGTAATCAAAGTCTAGTTTCTTCATAGCAAAGACGCTAAATAGCTCAGATTGTTTAGAACTACCAAAACCATAAAACTTCATTATTACATTGTTAGTACCTTCTTCAATATAACAGATTGATTCTACATCTTCTAAGTCTAGGTGATCCATATACTACATCTAGTTTACTTTTAAAAAATAGTAAAATAAAAAATTTGGATTAAGTGTGGATAAAAGGGGGTGGGTTGTTTTAGGAGAACTGTCTGTGTGTGTGTGAAAATGTTCCATGTATATATATAGTAAAAAGTTACGCCATATTTTGGGGTATACCCCCTCTTTAAAAAACCAAAAACTAACAACTATTAGGTAAAACATATCTTAAATAGATTAGTGATAAATAAATGTTATCGGGACAAATCATTTAAACCTTTTAAAAATTGTTTGGTACTGTCCCGTTGCTTAACGCCTAGAGAAAAAACAAAGTCGCTAAGTAAATGAATACCAACTTAATCAACTCATTATATTATTATCAATCCAAATACTGTTGCAATTATATCACAGTAATAATAATTAAATTAATTTACATCATGCCACAATGTAGCCTTATTGATTTATTATTGTTAACTATGTTTAAAACAAATCAACCAAAGGAAACTATGAACAAAGAACAAAAACAAATCAAAAAAAGAATAGACCAAGCATATAGTAAATTGCACGTACTAAGCAACATCACTTGGACACCATATAGAGACGAAATTTTTGATATGAATAAAAAAGATGAAAAAAGACATAGATTTAATAGACCATCAAGCGATTTTGAAGCGTCTATTAATGATTGTGCAAAGATGTTTACAGTAAAAAATATTGCTGAAAGTCTTTTAAAAGCTAATCAGTACCAAGTTAAAGACATAATAAGAATTAGAAAATCTTGTTTATATAGTCAATCAGTTGTTGAAAATTACAAAGATAAAATTCTTGACGCTTGGAAAGATGAGGATTTAAAATATCTTGCTAATCTTGATTATATCGCTTTGATTAATTGGGAATCTTACACAGAACAACAAGAAAGAAAGGTAGCATAAATATGATTGAATTATTTTTAAGTACACCAATAGAGTTAAAAGTTATTATTTTATATGGTGTATTAATGATAATATGGTCATTAAATCGCCACAATTAACCAATAAAAGGGAACTATGGAAACAAAAACAAAAAAAGCTATTGATAAACTTAATCAAATTATAAACGATTATATTAATATTTTTGATACTGATAAAAAACAAAAACTTGAAGAAATAGAACAATCATTAGAAATATTAATAAAAAAAATAAACCAATAAAAGGGGAACTATGAAAATATTAAGAATAGATAGACAAAATGCTTTTTATGATTCTGTTTATGATAGTAAAAAAGAATTAAGAGAAGCATTAATTGATTTACATCAACCAGATATGGCTAATGATGAAGATAGAGAAGCATTAAAAAAATGGTCATTAAATGAAGTTTGCGAAATGTTTGATTGGGATTATGAAATTATAACAAATAAACAAGCTGAACAATATCAATAAACTAACAAGGGGAAACTATGACAAACAAACTACAAAATAAAATAGATGAGTTAATCAAGCTAGAAGAATTGCACAATATAAAAGAGCAATACAAACAGCATGAAAAGACAAAAGGTTTATATGAACAAATAGATTTTAAACCTATACCGCAAGAAATAATGGACCAATGCAATAACGATTGGGAAACTAATGACTAGCTTAAATTTTTATTGCTTAGTCATGGTTTTATTTTTAATAATAACATCAACAATAACAATATAATAAGGGGAATAAATGATTGTATTTGAAATAAAAAAACAGGAACTAATAAAAGACAAATTAAAAAGACCTATTTACAATGGTTGTAATGATGATTTTTATAAATTATGGAAAAGCAAACATGATGATTATGTAAAAAATTGTTTTATAGAAAATCAAATACAGAAACTTTATGACCAATAAACAATTACAAAAACAAAATTTAGATGAGTTGATGAAACAAACTCTTTTAAATATATTAAGTGCTAAAGGAATAATTTACACTTACTATAAAAATAAAAAGCTAACACAAGGGAACAATGAATAAAATAAAAGATATGATAATATTTGATAAAATAACTGATGTTAGAACTGAAGAAAAAATTATTTTGTTAGATATAAATCTGTCTCTTATACACATCTGACGCTGCCGACGAAGAG
>OJFP01001089.1_pt1 | contig 14848 bp, 10 predicted proteins | sample 1594141 | NCBI WGS metagenome assembly OJFP01 (sample SAMN05416843, study PRJEB24817) | seawater metagenome | isolation source: Sea water | place: Canada:Atlantic | collected 2013-07
ATAAGAGACAGGTATCTTCATTAATTGAGAAAACGATATTGGATAATTTTCCAGAAGTAACCGAAATGGTTTCTCGAATAGGAGTGGCAGAGTTACCTACCGACCCTATGCCAATGGATATTGCCGATATGTTCATTATCCTAAAACCACAGTCTGAATGGACTTCTGCTGAAACCAAAGAAGAACTCATTGATAAAATCAAAGATAAATTAGCCTTTATACCGGGAGTGAATTATGAATTTTCGCAACCCTTGGAACTTCGATTTAACGAATTAATGACTGGTGTAAGGCAAGATGTTGCCATTAAACTTTTTGGTGAAGACTTGGATGCTTTAGCGAGTTACGCACAAAAAATGTCAGAAATTATAGGAACGGTGGAAGGAGTAGCTGATATAAAAGTAGAAGCTACAAAAGGCTTACCCCAAATGACGGTTAAATACGAACGTGAGAAACTGGCACAATATGGTTTAAATGTTCAGGAACTGAATACGATAGTAAGAACTGCATTTAGTGGCGAAGTAGCAGGCGTTATTTTTGAAGGAGAAAAACGGTTTGATTTAGTTGTTCGACTAAAAGATGAGCATAAAACCAGTATTGATGACCTAAAAAATATTTATGTAGAACTACCTAAAGGGCAGCAGCTACCTTTAAAAGAGGTAGCCACTATCAGCTATCAAGGTGGTCCTATGCAAATTTCAAGAGAAGGCACTAACCGTAGAACTTATGTAGGAATAAACGTAAGAGGACGAGATGTAGAATCTGTGGTAAATGAAATACAAGAAAAGTTAGATGCCCAATTAGATTTACCACCGGGTTATTACATCAAATATGGTGGATCATTTGAAAACTTACAAAGAGCAAAATCACGACTAATAATTGTAGTACCTATTGCCTTGGCATTAATTTTCGTATTACTGTTCTTTGCCTTGAAATCGTTTAGCCAAACTATTATGATTTACGTAGCAATACCACTTTCTGCAATAGGTGGTATATTCTCTCTTTGGTTACGAGATATGCCATTTAGTATCTCTGCTGGAGTTGGATTTATCGTTTTATTTGGAGTTGCAGTGTTAAATGGTCTCGTCCTCATAAGTAGTATGAACGAACTCAAACAAGAAGGTATGAGTTTGAAAGAACGGATAATTAAAGGGACAAAAGAGCGGATTCGCCCCATCTTTTTAACAGCATCTACTGACATATTAGGCTTTCTACCAATGGCTATTTCTACTTCCTCTGGAGCAGAAGTGCAACGTCCGCTGGCAACTGTTGTAATTGGTGGTATGCTTACGGCATCAATCCTTACATTAATCATCATCCCAATTTTATATAATATAGTCGAAGCAAGAGCGGAACGTAAAAAGCTTAAAAGCGATTCCAATGAAGGCTTCAATATTGGCGGAGCTAGTATCGCTACGCTTTTGATAATTCCTTTGATTGGAGCATTTACCTTATTTGGTCAGACCGCTCAGGCTCAAGTTAGTGAAGTAAAACAACTCACTTTAGATGAAGCGATTAGTTTTGGATTGAGTAATAACGGGAATGTAAAAGCTGCTGAAACAGAGGTTAAACGGTTAGGAGCCTTAAAAGGAGCAGCCTTTGATTTGGGTAAAACCGATGTGGGTATGCAATACGGACAATACAACAGCTTTGAAAATGATTTTGCGTTTTCGATAGACCAAAAATTTCAGTTCCCTACAGTCTATTCAAGTAAAAATGGATTGGCAAAAGCTAACATAAAAGCTGGAGAATTTGAAAAAGCGATTACTGAAAACGAGTTGATTAAAGAAATAAAATTAACTTGGTATCAACTCGCTTATTTGATGGATAGAAATAAACTACTTCTCTATCAAGATAGTATGTATGTAAAATTTTTAAAAGCAGCCGCATTAAGGTATCAAACAGAAGCAGGAACCTTGCTCGAAAAAGTAACGGCTGAATCTAAAGTTACGGCTATAAAAGCGGTCATTGCTCAAAATGAAGCGGATATAAAAAGCTACAAGAAGAGACTTCAAACCCTTTTAAATAGCTCTTCCCCTGTTGATATTATTGATGGTTTCAATCCCAAAAAGGAATTAAAACTCACATTAGATACAGCGATTATTTCTAACAACCCCAATTTGGGATATTTAACCAATCTAATTACAGTTAGAGAAAAAGAAAAGTCGCTGAATAAAGCACAGTTTCTACCTGATTTTTCCATTGGTTATTTTAATCAATCTTTAATTGGTAATTATAATATCAATGGCACAGACCAGTTTTTTGGAGGCAGTCAGCGGTTTACAGGCTTACAAGCCACCATTTCAATTCCACTCTGGGCGAAACCAGATTTAGCTCGCATTAAAGCAGCTAAACTAAACCAGCAAAAAGCCGAAACGGAAGCTGATTATTACCAAACTGTATTATTGGGAGAGTATGAAAGAGTGGTTCAGGATTATTTAAAATACAAATACACCATTGAAACCTACGAAACCAATGCTCTACCACAAGCAGAATTAATACTGTCAAACGCTACCAAAAGTTTTGAGGGCGGGGCAATTGATTATGTAGAATACATTCAAGGGTTAAACAATGGTTTGGAAATAAAAAACAGTTACTTAAACATACTGAATCAATATAATCAATCCATTATTGCTATCGAATATTTAGCAGGTAAATAATCATTCATTCAAAAAAATAAAAAATAAAAATCATGAAAACGAACATAAAATTAATCATCGGAATAATAACTATAGCAGCTTTGATGTCTGCTTGCAGTTCTTCATCACCAAAAGAAAAAGAGGAGCATGGAGAACATGAAGAAGAAGGACATGGTGGACATGAAGAAGAGGGAGAAGAAGGTATTGTTTCTTTAACCGAACAGCAAATGGATGCCATTGGCTTAAAAATGGTTCAAATAGAAAAAAGAACCTTAAACATTGCAGTGTCCGCTTCAGGCTCATTAGAAATGGCTCCTCAGGACAAGGCAGATGTTAGTCCTGTAATAGGCGGTATCGTAAAATCGGTGAATGTTTTTGAAGGCGATAAGGTGCGAAAAGGACAAGTATTGGCTACTTTAGAACATCCTGATTTTATTCAATTACAGCAAGATTACATCAATACGGTAAACAGTTTGGAATACCTTGAAAAAGAGTACGAAAGACAAAAAAAACTGTACGAAGAAAAAGTAGGCTCGGGTAAAGATTTTCAAAAAACAAGTGCCGATTATTTCAATAGCAAATCAAATGCAGAAGCACTTAAAGCAAAGTTGAATATGATAGGCATCAATAGTTCGGAAGTAGCTAAAGGAAAAATTTTCCCGTTGGTAAACCTTACTTCACCGATTAATGGCATAGTAAGTTTAGTAGAAACCAACGTAGGCTCTTACATAGAACCACTTACTAAAGTATTTGAAATCGTTGATAACGAAAAAATACATGCCGACCTTATGGTTTTTGAAAAAGACATTGACAAAATTAAGGTAGGACAGAAAATATACTTTACAACTACGGGAATACCGGATAAAGAATTGGAAGCGAAAATTTTTGCCATAAGCCCTGCCTTTGAACAAAACCCTAAAGCGATACATGTTCATGCCAATATTGTAGCCAAAAATGCAAAACTCTTACCTGGTATGTACATCAAAGGTAAAATAATTGCCAATGACGTTGAAACAGATGTGCTTCCTGAACATGCAATTGTTACTGAGGAGGGAAAAACCTACATTTTTGTTAAGAAAGAAGGAGCAGCACACGATCATGGGCATGAAAAAGAAGCACAAAGTAGTGATGAACATGCACACGAAAGCGAAAATGACGAACATCATGAAGGGCACGAAGAAGGCAAGTCGGGTTTTGAAATGGTAGAAGTAATTACGGGTGCAACCAGCAACGGATATACCGAAGTTAAACTACTAAAACCCTTACCAAAAAATGCACAAATAGCAGGCAACGGAGCGTATTACATTTTAGCAGAAATGGGCAAAGGTGAAACAGAACATAGTCATTAACAAAAAATAAAAATTATCAAATGAAAGAAATAAAAGCATTTATAAGAACAACCAGGTTGACTCTTATTCTCGAAGCCTTAAAAAAAGCCGGTTTCTATAACGTTACATTTAATATCTGTGAAGGAACAGGTGGTTACCAAAACGAAGAAGCATCACCTTCCCTGCGGTTTCACATTACCGATAGCGAGCTTGTTAAGCTTGAGTTGGTTTGCAGTGCAAATGATGTGGACACCATTGTTCAAATTATTACACAAAACGGCAGAACAAATGAAACGGGTGATGGTATTGTTTATGTATCCTCTGTAGAAAGAGCGGTTAAAATAAAAAATGGACAAGATGCCAGTTCAGACTTTATTAAAAATAAAAACACGGACTGATGGCAAATTTCAAAAAAACATTTGATAAACTCCTGATTGATACACTTGGTATTAGTCAGGAGGACATCAAATCCGAAACACATTTTACCAATGATTTGGGAGCAGATTCACTCGATTTGGTAGAATTAACGATTGAATTTGAAAAGGCATTTAATATAGTTATACCTGATAACGATGTAGAACAACTCCAAACAATTGGTGATGCGGAAGGCTATTTAAAAAACAAACTAAAACCCATATTAAAGAAATAGAGCCTGTTAAAATATTTATAATAATGGATTATCCTGATAAAATATTAGAAAAAAACAATGTAAAACCGACAGCCATGCGGTTACTGATTTTACGTTATCTAATTAATAATAATGTAATGGCTAGTTTAACTGATATTGAAAATCATTTTTACAAATCCGAAAGAACTACATTGTATAGAACCCTCAAAACATTTGTTGATAATAATATTGCCCATAAAGTAGAGGATGGTACTGGAATAACAAAATATGCAATTTGCCCAGAAAATTGTCATTGTTCAATAGATTCTGATTTGCATGTCCATTTTCATTGTAAAATTTGCGGAAAAACTACCTGCTTACCGAATAATAAAATTCCAGCACTCAATTTACCCAAAACATTTACTTCCGAAGAAATAATTTTAGTAGTGAAGGGTACTTGTGATAAGTGTAATGAAAGATAAATGCACATACATTGCATTATGTTAGAGCTTAGTTTTGCCTAATATATTAAAAAAGACCCATGCAATTTAAAAAAATAGTTTTTACAAGAGTATTAGTGATTTTATCCATTATCTTTTTGGCTTCTTGTTCATCTAATCTTAACACAGAAGAAAAGGAAGAAGATGAAGAGGGCTCATCTGAATTTGTTTCATTAACAAGAGAACAAATGGAAGTGATTAATCTACAATTGATAGAATTAAAACCAAGAAGTTTAACAATTGAAATACCTGTTTCAGGAAGCTTAGATTTACTCCCTCAAGATAAGGCATTTGTTAGTTCCATTATAGGTGGTATTGTTAAAGATATTAAAGTGATTGAGGGCGATGAAGTTAGAAAAGGAGAACTCTTAGCTACAATAGAACACCCTAATATTATCCAATTACAACAAGACTATATTAACAATCTTAATACACTTAAATATTTAAAACAAGATTTTGAAAGACAAAATAGATTAAACGATGAGGGAGTTGGTTCTCATAAAGAGTTTCAAAAAATAAATGCAGATTATAAAAATCAACAATCATTAGTTAAAGGACTTGAAATTAAACTAAAAATGTTAGGACTAGATGTTACTAAAATATCAAATGGAATTATGTTTTCTGGAATACCCATTGTATCTCCAATTAAAGGTTCTATTAGTAAGGTTAACATTAATTTAGGAACTCATGTAGAACCGCTTAAAAAGTTATTTGAGATTGTAAACAATGAAAAATTGCATGCTGATTTTAGAGTTTATGAATCAGACATTAGTAAGGTTGAAAAAGGTCAGAAAATATACTTTACAACACATACTTCTAAAAAAGAATATGTAGGTGAAATACATGCTATTAGCGCTGTTTTTGAGGGAAGTCAAAAATCTTTACATGTACATGCTGATATTTCTAACAGTAAAAAAGAGCTTTTTCCTAATATGTATATTAAAGGAAAAATTATTATTAAAAGCATAGACGTACTAGCATTACCAGAAGAAGCTGTTCTTGTAGAGGATGAACTGTCTTACATCTTCGTGAAAACTGAAAAAAATGAAACAGAAGTTGATAAAGCTAGTGAGGATAATGAAGAGAAATGGACCTTTAGAAAAACCGAAATAATTAGAGGGATAAAAAGCGGAAAATATTATCAAATAAAATTATTGACTGAAATACCAAAAAATGCTCAAATTGTTAGTTATGGAGCTTACTATTTGTTAGCAGAAATGGGGAAAGGAGAAGTGGAAGATGATGATTAATTATAAATTTATTAGCCTAAAAATTATGAAACACCATTATAAGATTATTCTGTTTACTCTGTGTCTTGTAAGTATGGCTGGATTAGCTCAGAATACTAATAAAGACTTTCAAACTACCATTCATTTATTGGATTATATTTCAAAAGATTATCAAGCAGCAGTACAAAATGGGAAGGTGATAGATGCAGGAGAGTTTTTTGAAATGCAGGAATTTAATGATAAAGTATTTACCCTCATCAAAAATAGCAATCTGCAAAACGAAGCCAAAAATCCAATTTTATCCTCTTTAAAAGACTTAACCCTTCTAATTAAAAATAAAGCTTCCCATCAAGAAGTAGCTGTGGTCGCTGGTCTTATAAGACATGAAATTATTACCAGTACAGGGATAAAAACAGCTCCTCTTGTATGGGCGAACATTGAAAATGGCAAGAATTTATACGTAAAGAATTGTACTTCCTGCCATGGAGTGAATGGAGGCGGAGACGGTAGGTTGGCGGCAGGCTTAAAACCTGCTCCTACTAATTTTCTAAACGATACCTTGATGCAGGAAATATCGCCCTTTCAAGCATATAATACCATAAAACTAGGTGTAGAAGGTACAGCCATGCAAAGTTTCTCAAGCTTTTCTGATAAGGAGGCTTGGGATTTGGCATTTTATATAAAATCCCTTCGATTTGAAGGTAAATTTGTCGATCAAGCCAATATGCAGAAGGTATTTAAGCAGGTGGTTAAAAAGGTTAATTTAGAAAAGGTGGCTACGCTCTCCGATATGGAATTATTAAAACACCTCAAACTTGATAGCAGTAATGCAGACCTATTTCTTACATCTCTGAGGACTATATCTCCAGAGGTTACCGAACGAAAAAACACACTTGATATCGCAAAAAATCATTTGAGAAATGCCCTACAGAATTATATTTCAGGAAAGTATTCCATTGCTCGTGAAAATGCTTTGGCAGCCTATCTTGAAGGTATTGAACCTTCGGAAGCAAGACTAAAAGCTAATGCCCCTACATTTACTGCGAGTCTGGAGCAGCAGATGTTTAAGATTCGCCAAGTAATTGAGCAAAATGCGGATAAATCCGAAGTTGAGGAAGAAATTAATAAAGGTATAACTATGATAGGTCAGGCAGAAGAAATGATGCAGGATAAAAAACTCAGTTATTGGTTGGCGTTTGTATTATCTGCATCCATTATGCTTCGAGAGGGTTTAGAAGCATTCTTAATTCTAGCCTTAGTCTTGTCTCTGATACGTTCCTCTGGAATAAAAAAAGCGTTAGTCTGGGTACATGGTGGTTGGATAACGGCAATATTATTGGGAATAGGTGGTTGGTTTTTTTCTGATTGGGTCATTGCTATTAGTGGTAAGAATCGTGAAATAATGGAAGGTACAATTTCTTTAGTTGCCGTTATTGTTCTTTCTGTTGTTGGTTTTTGGTTGCATGACCAATCGCATACGAAAAAATGGAAAATATTTATAGAAGACAGAATTGGTAAACAACTGAAGAGCGAAAAGATGTTCGGCTTAGCTTTTTTCTCTTTTATGGTCGTCTTTCGAGAAGTTTTTGAATCCATATTGTTTTTACAAGCGATTAGTCTTGATACACAATTAGGCAGTCAGTCATCTATCGGGTTAGGAGTTTTAGCTGCCTTTGGGTTGATAGTTTTATTTGCATTTCTTTTTTTGAAATATTCCAGAAAAATACCTATACGACAATTATTTCGATACTCTGCGTGGGTAATTATCCTGTTGGCATTGATTCTTATGGGAAAAGGTATTCATTCTCTGCAAGAAGCTGGTTGGTTGTCAATTACTGGTTTTCCTTTCTCAATAACCATAGATTGGTTGGGAATATTTCCTACTATTGAAACAATAGTTGCTCAACTATCACTATTGATACTTATGTCAATACTCTATTATTTAAGTAATCGTAAAAGCCAAATGGATTCTAATATTAACAAATAAACTCAAAAAATTATGAGCGAAGCCTGTTCAAAAGAAGTCTGTTTAACAGACGAAGTACAACAAAAAAAAGAAAGTTATTTTGAAAAGTATAAAGCATACTTACCTTCAATTGTAAGCCTTATTATTTTATTAACTGGGGTAGCATTTAATCAATTGGAAATGGTGTGGTTTAACACTTATTTTCAGGTATTTTTATTTGGAATAGCCTATTTAATAATTGGAGGTCCCGTGGTATGGAAAGCAATAAATCGCATACCTAAAGGAGATGTTTTTAATGAATTTTTTCTAATGAGTATTGCAACCATTGGAGCTTTTTTTATTGGCGAATATGCCGAAGGTGTGGCGGTTATGTTGTTTTATGCCGTTGGAGAGTTATTTCAGGATGCAGCTGTAAACAAGGCGAAACGCTCCATAGAGTCACTACTTAAATTACAAATAGAGGAAGTAAATGTATTAGAAAACGAAACAACAGTAATTAAACATCCAAAAGATGTAAGACTTGGAGAAATAATTAAAGTAAAATCGGGAGAGAAAGTGGCTCTTGATGGAGAACTACTAACGCAAAACGCCTCTTTTAACACCGCAGCACTCACAGGAGAATCAGTACCCGATGATAAGAAAAAAGGAGATACTGTTTTAGCAGGAATGGTTAACTTAAATACTGTTGCAGAAATAAAAGTAACGGCACTTTATGCAGATACCAAGCTCTCGAAAATTCTTAAAATGGTTCAAGAAGCTAGTGGTAGAAAAGCAAAGACGCAACTCTTTATCTCTAAATTTGCAAAAATATATACCCCAATTGTTACATTTTTAGCGGTAGCATTAACGTTTTTGCCCTATTTTATTGTAGATAATTATGTTTTTAACGATTGGCTGTATCGTTCCTTAGTCTTTTTAGTTATTTCCTGTCCTTGTGCGTTGGTTATTTCCATTCCGCTTGGTTATTTTGGCGGTATTGGAGCGGCATCTCGTAATGGTATTCTTTTTAAAGGATCGGATTATTTAGATAAAATGACCGAAATAGATACGGTGGTAATGGATAAAACAGGAACATTAACCAAAGGAGTTTTTGAGGTTCAAAAAATTGTTTCAGAAAGTTTATCGGAAAAAGAATTGCTCCATATTGCAGCTGCAATAGAAACCTACTCAACCCATCCAATTGCCAAAGCAATTGTAAAGTATGCCGAAGTCGATTTTAAAAACATTGAAATAAAAAATGTAGAAGAAATTTCTGGTCACGGCTTAAAAGGCGAGCTAAACAATCAAACTATTTTAGCAGGGAATAGTAGATTACTTAAAAAGTATAATGTTGCTTATGATGAAAAAATTTCAGCAATAACAGACACTATTGTTTTAATAGCCATAGCTGGAAAATTTGCAGGTTACATTACCATTGCAGATACTATAAAAGAAGATGCAATAGAAGCGATAACGGCATTACATCATCTTAACATACGAGAGGTGGTCATGCTATCAGGAGACAAGCAATCTGTAGTTGATAAAATAGCAAAACAATTAGGATTGGATAAAGCCTTTGGTGGTTTATTACCAGAAGACAAAGTTAATGAAGTCAGTAAATTGAAAGCAGCAGGTAGAAAAATAGCTTTTATTGGAGATGGTGTTAATGATGCTCCTGTAATAGCAATGTCTGATGTGGGTATGGCAATGGGCGGATTAGGTAGTGATGCTGCCATAGAAACGGCTGATGTGGTAATTCAAACAGACCACCCCTCTAAAATAGCAACTGCTATAAAAATAAGTAAAGCAACCAAACGGATTGTTTGGCAAAACATTATTTTAGCATTGGGAGTAAAGTTAATTGTTCTTGCTCTAGGTGCAGGAGGATTGGCTACTATGTGGGAAGCTGTTTTTGCAGATGTTGGGGTAGCTCTTCTTGCAATTTTAAATGCCGTTAGGATTCAGAAAATGAGGTTTTAACATCTATAAGAATCATTCTTCATTTCAACCTTAGTCAACCTTAACTAAGGTTAAGAGAGCAATCTGCATTTATGCAGAAAATTCAATGATTAATGTCATACTTCGTAAACAATAAAATGTCTAAATTTGGGTTATTGAGTTAGTTATGAAAAAGATATTTTCAGTCATATTAAGTTTAGTTATCCTTGTTACTTCAATGGGATTTACTGTTTCTTCACATATTTGTGGAGGAAAAAGGGTAAAGACTGAAATTGGTTTAATAGAGAGTGATGTTTCTTGCGGCATGGAAAGGGCTGAAAATAATTGTGCTGAAGGAGAGCAAATGAAATCGAATTGTTGTCAAGACGATATTCTAATGGTCCAAATGGATGAAGATTATTCTCAAAAGGTAACCAATGCTAATTTTTCTTCTGATTTTGTTTTTGTATTTGTTGCAGTTCTTTGTGATGTATTACCATCAACTACTGTACAAAAAATATTTTATAACGATTATTCTCCACCACCTCTGATTAAAGACATTCCTGTCTTGGTTCAGTCTTTCCTTATTTGATTCATTTTGATTTTGAATTCGCTTTCTTAGAGAAGAAAGTGCGGCTTGTCCTATACGGCATTTTTTCAACATCAAAATGATTTAATCATGTTAAACAAAACAATAAAGTATTTTCTCGAAAATAAGCTCATAACCCTGCTTTTGCTTGGAGCTTTAATAATGTGGGGAATCTCCACTGCACCTTTTAATTGGGGGGACTCAATAATCCCTAGAAATCCTGTGCCTGTAGATGCAATTCCAGATATTGGGGAGAACCAACAAATTGTTTATACAGAATGGTCTGGTCGTTCACCGCAAGATATAGAAGACCAAATTAGTTACCCACTAACAACTGCATTATTGGGTATACCAGGAGTGAAAACTATTCGAAGTAATTCCATTTTTGGATTATCTAGCATTTATTTGATATTTGAAGATGATGTAGAGTTTTATTGGAGTAGAACAAGGGTATTAGAAAAATTAAACTCTTTACCTAGTGGGTTATTACCCTCAGAAGTATCTCCTGCTCTTGGTCCTGATGCTACTGCGTTAGGTCAAGTATATTGGTATACTTTAGAAGGTAGAGATAAGGATGGAAATCCTTCAGGAGGTTGGGATCCTCAGGAATTAAGAACCATTCAAGATTTTCAAATCGGTTATGCTTTAACTTCTGTAAAAGGAGTTTCTGAAGTGGGTACTATTGGTGGTTATGTAAAAGAATATCAAGTAGACATAGACCCTAATGCTATGAAGGCTCATAATGTAAATGTTGCTCAAATAATGATGGCAGTGAAAAAGAGCAACCTTGATATTGGAGCACGTACCATTGAATTTAATAAGGTAGAATATTTAATTCGGGGATTAGGCTACATTGAGTCATTAAAGGACTTGGAAGAGAGCGTAATCATTTCTAACGATAATGTACCCATTAGAATTAAAGATGTGGCGAAAGTAGTTTTTGGACCAGCTACCCGAAGGGGAGGATTAGATAAAGGAGGATCGGAAGCAGTTGGAGGATCTGTGGTTGCAAGATATGGAGCAAACCCTTTACAGGTAATTGATAGAGTAAAGGAAAAAATAAAAGAAATAGAACCAGGATTACCTAGTAAAACATTAACTGACGGAACTGTATCCAAAGTTACTATAGTTCCTTTTTATGATAGAACTGGTCTAATAAAAGAGACATTAGGGACATTAGAAGAAGCACTTACACTAGAAATGTTAATTGCATTATTAGTGGTTATTGTCTTAGTTTTAAATCTTAGAGCATCTCTTCTTATTTCGAGTTTATTGCCTTTAGGAGTGCTGATTAGCTTCATTATGATGCGACAATTTAATGTTGATGCTAATATTGTAGCACTTTCAGGAATAGCTATAGCTATTGGAGTTATGGTAGATGTTGGTGTAGTATTTACAGAGAATATTATACAGCACATTGAATTACCTCAAAATGTGGGAAAGAGAGGTAAGGAGTTAATGACGGTAATTTATGAGGGTGCCTCAGAAGTTGCTTCTGCTGTAGTTACAGCTTTATTTACGACTATCGTCAGCTTTTTACCCATATTTGCTATGCAAGCTGCTGAAGGTAAGTTATTTACTCCTTTAGCTTTCACCAAAACTTTTGCAATGTTGTCCGCCCTACTTATTGGGATACTATTCATTCCAACATTTGCACATTTGGTATTTTCTATACGTTTTGATAAAGGGAAAATGAGTAAAGTTTGGAATGGATTACTTATTCTTGCAGGACTTGTTTTCTGGATAGGTTTTGGAAGTTGGTTGTCCATAGCTTTAATTCTTTTTGGAGTTAATAATTTATTAGAATATAAGTGGCCTGAGGATAAAAGAAAATATGTCAATGTAATAAACATCATTATTACATTATTTGTAGTGGTTTACTTTATTTCAAATGTTTGGATGCCTTTAGGGGTTCAGAATAGCTTTATGGCTAATATTCTTTTTGTTGCCATAACCGTTGGATTAATCCTTGGAGCATTAATGGTAATGATTAAATACTATGAGAAACTACTGACATGGTGTTTAGCCAATAAATGGAAATTTTTATCGGCTCCATTATTTATAATCCTATTCGGGATTGTTGCATGGCAAGGATTCGATAAAGTATTTGGGTTTATGCCTCAATTTTCTAAAAGCAATACGGTATGGACATCCTTATCAGAAAAATTTCCTGGAATAGGTAAAGAGTTTATGCCTTCTCTTAATGAGGGTTCATTTTTATTGATGCCTACAACAATGCCCCATTCAGGAGTTGCTGAAAATGTCGATGTTATCCGTAAATTAGATAGACACTTAAACGCAATACCTGAAGTTGAATTAACAGTAGGTAAATGGGGTCGTGTAAATTCTGCATTAGATCCAGCTCCAATTTCTATGTATGAAAATATCATCAATTATTTACCTGAATATAAAATAAATGAAGATGGACATAAAATGCGTTTTAAGATCAATGAAGAAAATGCGTTTATATTAAAAGACGGTTCTACTTATAAATATGGAGAAGATGATTTTCAATCTATTGCCACGAAAGATTTAATTGAAGATGAGGATGGAGGATATTTTAGGCAATGGAGAACAACCATTCAATCTCCTGACGATATATGGAAAGACATCTTAGTACATTCAAAAATACCAGGATTGACTTCGGCTCCAAAATTACAACCTATAGAAACGAGATTGGTAATGTTAGCAACAGGAATGCGTGCTCCTATGGGAATTAAGGTGTTTGGGCCTGATTTAGAGACCATAGAAAAAGTAGGATATGATATTGAAAATATTTTAAAGCAAGTTCCGAGTGTAGAGGCATCAGCAGTATTTGCTGACAGAGTAGTTGGAAAACCTTATTTAGAAATAAAAATTAACAGGGAAGCAATTGCCAGGTATGGGTTGACTATTGAAGACATGCAAAAGCAAATTGGTGTCGCTATAGGAGGAATGCCATTAACGACAACTGTTGAAGGTAGGGAACGTTTTCCTGTTCGAGTTCGATATGCGAGAGAATATAGAGATAATCCTGAAGATTTAAAAAATGTTTTAATACCTACCCCTGCTGGAGTTCAAATTCCGTTAGAAGAATTAGCGGATATTAATTATGTAAGAGGTCCTCAAGTAATTAAAAGTGAAGACACTTTTTTGGTAAGCTATGTTATTTTCGATAAAAAGGAAGGACACGCAGAAGTAGATGTGGTAGAAGATGCCCAAGCATTATTTGCTGAGAAAATGAAATCAGGGGAATTTATACTTCCAGCTGGTGTTAGCTATCGATTTACGGGTAATTATGAAAACCAAATTAGGGCAACAAAAAGATTAATAATTGTTGTACCTATTTCTTTGTTAATCATCTTTTTAATTCTGTATTTCCAGTTTAGATCTGTTACAGTTACCACTATGATTTTTAGTGGGTTAATTGTTGCCTTTTCGGGTGGGTTTATTATGCTCTGGTTGTACAGTCAGCCAGGGTTCTTAAATTTTAGTTTAGGTGGGATAAATCTTAGAGACTTGTTTCAAGTACATACCGTGAATCTAAGTGTTGCTGTTTGGGTTGGGTTTATTGCTCTTTTTGGAGTAGCTACAGATGATGGAGTATTAATGGGCACCTATCTAACTCAGTTGTTTGAAAAAGATAAACCTGATACTAAAGATAAAGTAAGAGCAACAGTTTTGTTAGCTGCATCTAAAAGAGTTAGACCAGCAGTATTAACAACTGCTACAACAATTATTGCTTTGATTCCTGTACTTACCTCACAAGGAAAAGGTTCAGATATTATGGGACCAATGGCAATTCCTCTGTTTGGAGGAATGTTGATTGAAGTATTAACCATGTTTATTATGCCTGTTTTGTACTGTATGTGGCAAGAAGGAAAAGTTAAACGATTAAAACAAGTTGAATAATGAAAAGGATAACTAAATATACATTTATCATTTTGTCATTGCTTGTTGTAAAAGTACATGCACAATCTGAATTAGATAACTACCTAAAAATTGGGGCTGAAAACAATCCAGGATTAAAGGCTAAATTTTCACAATACCTGTCTCTTATACACATCTGACGCTGCCGACGAAGAGGATAGTGTAGA
>OJFP01001097.1_pt1 | contig 14758 bp, 17 predicted proteins | sample 1594141 | NCBI WGS metagenome assembly OJFP01 (sample SAMN05416843, study PRJEB24817) | seawater metagenome | isolation source: Sea water | place: Canada:Atlantic | collected 2013-07
GGCAGCGTCAGATGTGTATAAGAGACAGATACAGGTATGGTATTTAAAATTGATATTAAATCTAAATCAAAAAATATTAACGTCATTAATGGTGGACGATATGACAAACTAATTTCAGACCTTGGATCAAAAAAACAAGTTCCAGCAGTAGGAGCTGCTTTAAATTTAAACTACTAATGACAAAAAATATTATTAATATTGGAATTCCAAGCAAAGGTCGTCTTAGAAAAGATATTTTAAAAATATTTAAAAAAAATAAATTAAATTTAGTCTCAGAAAGAGGTGAAAGAGATTTATTAGGATCTATTAAAAACTTAAATAATGTTAAAGTGTTATATCTTCATGCAAGAGAGATAGTTGAAAGACTTGGAGATGGCTCTTTAGATCTTGGCTTTTCTGGATATGATTTATTAAAAGAGAGTGAAGTTAATATTCAAAAGAAGATAAGTGTTGTTAAGAATTATGGATTTGGTAAAGCAACATTGGTTGTTGCTATCCCAGACCCTTGGATTGATGTTCAAACAGTTGCTGATTTAGAAGAAATTGCTTTTGAATTTAAAGATAAAAAGAAAAAAAGATTAAGAGTAGCAACAAAATATCCCAATTTAACAAGAGAGTTTTTGTTTTCAAAAGGAGTTACGCAATTTAAATTAGTTAGTAGTTTAGGTGCAACTGAAGCTTACCCTTTTACTGGGTCATCTGAAATTATAACTGACATTACTTCATCTGGTGAAACTCTAAGAGCGAATAATCTTAGAATTCTTAAAGATGGTGAAATTTTAAAGTCAGAGGCCTGTATGATGGCCTCAAAATCTTCTCTAAAGAATAGTCTGGTTAAAAAATTAGTTAAGCTACTTTCTAAGTAAAGTATCTTTTACGTAAATTAAAATAATCCTAATAATATCAAGGTTTCTAAGTACTGCATAAGCTGCAACAATAGCCCCAATAATAAGTAGTATTTTTAGTATTAAGATTAATTCCATAGAGACAGTTTTAAATAATTACATATATAAATCAAATTTTTACTATAAAATATCTCCTAGAATCATGGACATAGTTTTATTAACAGTATTAGTCTTATTGCTAGGAGTTGCTTTAGCAATCCTTTATCTAAACTTAAGATCTAAGCCAAAAGATGAGAGTGAAAATAAAGAAGCTGAAGAGATGGCTAATTTAAAGACAGAAATTACTTCATTAAAAGATACCTTAAATACTACTATTAATACTTCACTTGGTTCAATGTCGACTTCATTTAACAACCTATCAACTGGGGTGACTAAAGATATGACAGAGGCCTTAACAAAAGTTGATGAAAAAGTAGGAAACTTCAATAGTCAGGTCGAATTATTAAATAAAAGCCAAGAAGGTATAACAAAAATTTTAGCTGGAGTTAAAAAATATGGAACTCTTGCAGAGTTTTCATTAGATGCTCTAATCAAAGACTTATTACCTGCTTCTCAATTCATGACTAACGTTAAGATGAAAGAGGACACAAGTGAAAATGTTGAATTTGCAATTAAGCTTCAAGGTGATGTTTTAGTACCAGTAGATTCTCACTTTCCAGTAGAAAAATTTAAAGCAATTACCGATGGTTATGACGCGGATGATAAAAGAGCTGTTGCAGATGCAAGAGCAAAATTAGCTACTGCATTTAAAGCTAAAGCTAAAAGTGTTAATGAAAAATATATTGTTCCACCAAAAACTACAGATTTTGCAATTGTTTATGCACCAACTGAAAGTTTATATAAAGAATTAACTGAATACCAAGATCCAACTACTAAAGAATTATTAACTCAAGAATTAATGAAAAAATATAAAATTGTAATCTGTGGTCCAAATACTCTTTCTGCTTATTTGCAATCATTACACATGGGCTTTCAATCTCTAAAAGTTCAAAAAGGTGCAACAGAAATTTATGATCATTTAAAAACAATTAGTTCAAGATTTGGAAAACACTTTGATAATATAGTTTCTCTTAGAAAAAAATTAGAAGAAGCAATGATTGTTGTTGATAAGTTTGGAACAGATGCAAGATCGATCAGCAGAAGCCTAGAAAATATTAAAGATCCTGAACAAGTTGATAAAGCTGTTCAAACAGAAAACGTAGAAAAATTTGTTGACCATTCAAAACAAGCAAAAAATTAATTTCTTTTTTCCCTCAATACCGCTTATAACAAACTATATGCAGTGGAATAATAAATTTACTTATCCAAAATCCATGAGATCAATGGTGAGTGGCTCAAGAATGTATGCTGTAAATCAACAAAAACTTCCATCAGTAACTTCCATATTACAAGCAACACAAAGTGAAGAAAAAAAAGCATCTCTTGCAAATTGGAAAGCAAGAGTGGGAGCTGCTGAAGCAAATAGAATTAAAAATGATGCTTCAAGTAGAGGCACATCAATGCACTCTCATTTAGAAAAATATTTATTAGGTCAATTAAATTTAGAATTATTAGAAGAAGAAAATAAATCTAAAAAAATGGCAGACGAAATTATTGAACAAGGAATTAAAAATAAATTGTCAGAGATTTGGGGAACTGAAGCCACATTGTACTATCCAGGAAAATATGCTGGAACGTGTGATGCTTGTGGAGTGTATGAGGGACAAGAAACTATCATTGATTTTAAACAGTCCAACAAACCGAAAAAAGAAGAGTGGATTGAGGACTATTATCTTCAATTAGGGGCTTATTCATTAGCTCATAACGTTGTTTATAACTCTAATATCACCCAAGGAATTGTCCTGTTATGTACGGTTGATAATTTATTTCAAGATTTTAGAATTCAAGGTGTTAAACTAGAAGAATATCAAAATAAGTTTTTAGAAAAAGTCGAACAGTACTATCACCAAAGGAATACCAACTAATATGAATTTAGCAATATGGGACATTGAATCTAGTAGCGCCAATACTTCATGGGGAAGCATTATTGAAGTAGGTGGTATTTTAGTTGATCCAAATTTTAAAGAATTAGATCGTTTTAATTTTAGATGTAGATTGCCAGAAGGAGAAGTTCCTCAAGCAATGGCTTTAATAGTTAACAAAACTAGTGTTGATTTATTAACTAAAGGAAATTTAAGTCACTACCAAATGTTATCTCAATTAGAAGCAACATTTAAAAAATGGAGCCCAGCAATGTTCATGGGTTGGTCAAACATTGGCTTTGATGATGAGATGATAAGAAACGAATTCTTTAGAGGAATTAGATATCCATATATTACAAATGCAACTCCCAACAAAAGACATGATGGTTTAAACATTGCAAGAGGTGCTCATGCAGTTGATGAAAGTGTTGTAAAAACAGAAATAAATGCAAAAGGTAATGCAGTCATGAAACTAGAATCGTTAGCTAGAATGAATGGATTTGAATCTAGTGGAGCTCACTCAGCTTTATTTGATGCAGAGTTAACTGTTAAGGTTTTAGGTTTAATTAAAAAAAATCAACCTCAAACTTGGGATACATTTTTAAGAACAGCAAACAAGAGTGATACTGAGACAATATTTAAAACAGAGAAAATGTTTACTTTAGCTGAATATCATTTTGGTAAAAATTATAGATTTGTAGTTGCACCACTTCACCCAAAACATTGTATTCACCCAATCTATCAGTGGGGCCAAGCTTTTGATCTTAAAATTGATCCGATCCCATTATTTGATATGTCAATTTCTGAACTTAAAAGTGCTATTAAAAAATTAAAGTTTCTAAGAACTATACGATCAAACAAAGCTCCTATAATTTTAGATGCAAGTTATGGTTTACAAGTTGAACCATATAGCAAACTTGATCCTGATTTAATTAAAGAGCGTGCAAAATTAGTAAATAGTAATGAAAAATTTTCTCAAAATGTTTTAACAGCATTAAGAGAGACTGCTGAAGAAAAAGCACAATTTGATTCACAGGTTGATTTACTAGCAGAAGAGACAATTTATAAAAAATTTACACCTCAAAAAGACACAGCTTTATTTCCAAAATGGCATGCAGCTTCTTGGAAGGATAAATTAATATTATTAGATAAATTTGAAGATGAGAGAATGGTAAGCTTTGGAAAAAAGATAATATATCAAGAATCACCGGATACACTGCCTGCTGATATGTTTAAGACTATTAAACGTGGAATAGCTGAAAGAATATTAAGTGATGAAAAAGAAAAATGGTGGACATGCAAAGAATTTTATTTTGAGTGTGATAATCTAAGAGATAGATATACCAACGAAAAAGATGAGAAAAAGCTCAAGTTTTTAGACGAAATTAATGAGTTTGTTGAAGGTATTCAGAAAAAATACGAGCAGGCATAATTGACCTTTGTTAATTAACTAAAAAAATCCCTTTTTACATATTGAATAAATAGAATAAAAATTTATATAAGAAGCATGCTTATAGATTTTAAAGACGAAGAATTTGAAACAAAAATTAAGAATGAAGATATCTCTGTAGTTCAATTTTCTGCAGAATGGTGTGCTCCATGTAAGAGTCTTAAACCCATCATGGATAAGTTTTCAGATAGCTACAAAGATAAAGCTAGCTTTTATTATGCTGACATTGAAAATGGTGGAATTAACACTGGTTCAGCTGCTGGTGTAAGAGGTGTACCAACTGTTATTGTTTACAAAAAAGGTGTTGAAGTAGACAGAAAAGTTGGTGGAGTTGCCGAGAGCCAAATGAAAGAATTTCTAGATAAGAATATCTAGTTTAAGTTTAAAACTTCTCCCGCAAGATACAAAGACCCTGTAATTAAAATAATATCATTTTCTTGAAGATCAATTGAGTTAATTGCTTGTTCAACAGAATTTTTGTAATTAATATTTTCAAAATTTTTAATTTTCTCTTTAAGTTCATTTCCCTTAATAGCATTAGGTTGATTGGGAATATCAATTGTTGTTAATGATTTAATATCTTTAAAGTAACTCATATATTCATTGTGGTCTTTGTTAGCCATCATTCCTAAAATAATATGTTTGTTACAATTTAGACTTTGAAGATATTCATTTAATACTTTTGCACCAAGTGGGTTATGAGACCCATCTACAAATAACAAGTTATTAGTAGTTAAATCTTTTAATTTTCCAGATTTTAACTCTTGAAGCCGTGCGATACTTTCTATTTTAGTAATACCAACTTTAATATGTTCGTCAGTTATTTTATAATCTGTTAATTGTCTAGCAGTTGCAATTGCAGTAGAGACATTTTCTAATTGAAATTCTCCAGGTAAATTAGGTTTTGGAAGTTTAAGAGCACCAAATTCATCTTCAAAATAAAAAAAATCATTTTCTTTTAATGTAAAATTATAATTTTTATTAAAGATTATTTTTTTAGAAGAATTATCTTTAATTGTATCTTCAATACTTTTGCTAATTTCATTTGAGCTTTGTTTTGCAACAATGATTTTAGAGTTTAATAAAGTTGATGTTTTCTCAAATATAATTTTTTCAACTGTTTGCTCTTCTTTTGGAAGCCAGTCTAAGTGATCAAGACCAATAGCTGTTACAATGCTAGCTAAGTTTTTCTTTAAAATATTGGTTGCATCAAATCTATGAAATAGACCTGACTCAATTAAGTTAATGTTTTCAGGGTATTTCTTTGCATAATGAAGGTAAGCAACAGTTAAAATTTCAAAGAAAGTAATTTGTGTTTGATTATTAGCTTCTTCTATTTCAGAAAAAAGATTGGCCAATTCATCATCTGTTAAAGGCTTATTGTTAAAGACAAATCTTTCGTTAATCTTTTGAATGTGAGGGCTAGTATAAATATTACATTTATAATTTGCTTCTTTTAAAATTGCATAAAGTGCTTGGATTGTTGAAAACTTTCCGTTTGTTCCAACAACAGAAATGCAATTAATTTGGTCTTGAGGATTGCCTAATTTTTCTAAAAGATTTCTAGTTCGATCTAGGCTTAGATCGATCTCTTTAGGATGCAGCTTTTGTAAGCGTTCTACTATCTTCTGAAGTTTCATTTTCTGATGAATTTATAGCAGAATTTTTATTTAACAATATTGATAATAATGAGCCAATTTTTTCTCTTAGATCTTTTCTCTCGACAATCATATCGATAAATCCTGATTTCTGAACGTACTCACTTCTTTGAAAGCCTTCTGGTAACTCTTCTCTTACAGTTCCTTGAATTACTCTAGCTCCTGCAAAAGCTATAAGAGCCCCTGGTTCTGCTAAGTGTAGATCACCTAACATTGCATATGAGGCTGTAATACCACCTGCTGTAGGATCAGTTAGCACAACAATGTAGGGTAAATTATTTTTCTTTAGTTCGTTAATTGCTAGTGTCGTTCTTGTCATTTGGCTTAATGATATAAGACTTTCCATCATCCTCATTCCACCACCAGAAGTAAACACTACAAAAGGTTGTTCATTTTCTATTGCATGTTGAATTCCGTATAAAAAAGCTTCACCTTCAGCAGCACCAATTGAGCCACCTACAAAATCAAAATCAGATGCAATAGCTGTAATTTTTAAATTTAGAATATTAGTATTAACAACCATCATTCCACAATCCATACCAGTTTTTTTTCTAGCAGCTTTTAGTCTATCTTTATAAGGTTTTGCATCATTCCAATTTAAAGGGTCGTCTTGAGGAATGGGAGTTTTTAAAACTTCATAATTGTTTTTGCCAAATATAATATCAAATCTTTGACGTGGGCTTATTCTGTGGTGTTTGTTACAAGATGGGCAAACCCATAAGTTTTCTTCTAAATCTTTTTTTAAGATAGGCCCCTTACAACATGAGGTCCAATCACTATTAGCTATTTCAGTTTTGGTTGCACGTTCTTTAATGATGGTTTTTATCTTCTCACCAAATCTTAAAGTTTTTTTAATCCAATTCATGCTATTTTTTTTCTTAACTTTAACACAATATTAGTTACATTTGTGACAGGATTTTGGCGTTTTTTAATAGAATTTGATATTTCTTTACACAAAGCACTACCAACCACTAATCCATCAGCCTTTCTTAAAGATGCTATAGTTTTTTCAGTGATCCCAAAGCCTATTACAATATTCTTATTCTTATTAAGGTTTTTAATCTTACTGTAACGCTCTAATATTTTTTTAGGTGAAACCTTTAGCTTGCCGCCAGTTGTTGAGAGCATACTGATATAATAAACCATATCATGAGAGTCTTTTATAATCTTTTTCATTCTACTCGGAGACGTAGTAGGAGATACTAACTGAATAAAACTAATACCTTTTTTCTTACATTTTTTTGCAAATTCTTTATTTTCTGGATAAGGAAGATCGACAACAATTAATCCATCTACACCTACTTTTTTGCAAATATTTATAAAGTTATTATCTCCATATTGATAAATCATATTATAATAACCCATCAATATTACAGGCTTTGATTGTTTTGATTTTTTAAAATCTTTAACTATTGAAAAAACATCTTTAATTTTAATACCATTTTTTAAAGCTCTATAAGCACTCGATTGAATCTGACCACCATCTGCAATTGGAGTGTTATGAGGAAATCCTATCTCACAAATATCAGCATATTTTGCAATTGATTTTAATATCTCAAGAGATTTCTTTTTAGTATTATCTCCAGCTACTGTGTAAGTTAGTAATGCAGGTCTTTTTTCAGTTTTTACTTTTTTAAAGGCTAAGTTAATTAATGACATCTTAGTTAATTTTTCCTAATCTTTCTTTTAAAATATCACGATCTTTTTTAGCATCACCACAAGAGTTAACAATAATGATAGTATCTTTACTTAATTTTGGTGCAATTTTTATAGCTTCTGCAAAAGCATGACTTGGCTCAAGACTTGGGTTTATTTTTTCAAGTTTTGTAACTAGTTTGTATGCATTTAAAGCACCTTCATCAGTTGCAGATGTATATCTTGCTCTTTTAGTATCTTTTAAGAAACAGTGAATAGGTGATACCCCAGGATAATCTAATCCAGCAGAAATAGAAGCGGTGTCATTAATTTGTCCTTCACTATTCTGACAAACATAGGCTGCAGCTCCATGCAATATTCCAAGTTTAGCACCATTAGTTAGAGGTGCTGCATGTAGTTTTGAATTTTTTGGTCCACCAGCTTCAACACCAATTAATTCAATTTGTTTTTTATCATAATCAATAAACTCACTCCAAAAACCATAAGCTGAACTTCCACCACCCACACAATTAATAAGTTTAATTTTTTTAGGCATCTTTTTAAATTCTGTTTGAATTTGTATTTTTAATTCTCTTGAAATTTGAGCTGTACTCCAGCCACAAATTTTAACAAATATATTAGGACCAACTGTTGAACCAACACACATATGGGTATTATCACAATTTGAAACCCAATAACGCATACACTCACTAACAGCATCTACTAATGTTTGGCTTCCTGAATAAACAGGCACAACTTCTGCACCATTCTTTTTCATTGCATCTACATTAGGCTTTTGTCTTTTAATATCCTTTGCACCCATGAATATTTTGCATTTAAGGCCAAATTTTTTAGCAGCCATACTCAGCATCTTTCCAGCATAGCCTGCACCCGTATCACCAACGACATATTTTTTTCCTGCCTTTTTAGCAATAAGGCAATGAACTGTTGCATTATAGATTTTATGAGCTCCTCCGTTCGCCTCTGACACCATTTTGGCATATATTTGGGCTCCACCTAAGTGATCCGATAGGTTTTGAAGTTTAATAAATGAAGTAGGAGAACCTATATAGTTCTTAAAATAATAATCTCTTTCTTTAAGAAATTTCTTATTGTGTCTAAGTTTTTCAAAAAGTTCAGTTAAATCCTCAATAGGCTTTTTTAAAGTTTCAGGTATAAAATTACCACCAAACTTACCACCCCAAAATCCACTTTTATTGTGCTGATCAATTAAAGGAATTTTTTTTTTAAGTTTCATTATTAATTAGTTTAATTTTGTTTAAAAAAATATTTATTTTTGAAATATCTTTTAATCCAGATGTTTCTAGACCTCCAGAAATATCTATAATGTCTGCTATTTCTTTATAATTTTCAAGGTTATCTTCAATTTGAATATTCCCAGCTAGCATTAATTCTTTATTAATTTTAATATTTTTAATTAATTGATGATCGAAGGACATACTTTTTTCATAACCTTTGCTATCGAATAGTATTATGTCTGCAAGCTCATTATATTCTAAATATTTAACAGTATCATTTTGATCCTTTACAGTTATTGCAACAATAATTTTCTTATTATATTTTTCTTTTATTGATTTAACATCAGCAGGCGTGCAATCATAAAGTTGATAATAATCAAATGGTAAATCCTTTATTTTTTCTAAAATATTTTCACTAGGCTTAACTAATACAGCAACATATTCTGATTTCCTTTTATCAACTTTTAATAGTTCTTTAAGATTGTCAAATTCAACAAATCTTTTTGATTTAGGCCAATTACAAATAAACCCTATCATTTTAGGTGGAGTAGGATGGGCAGTTAAAAATTCTAAAGTTTTAGAGTCAGAGATCCCACAAATCTTGCAGGATAGGATCATTGATTTAAATGATTAATTAATCTTTTAATGTTGTTCTTGATATTACCTTTTACTAATGATCTTCCCATTACAATACCAGAAACTTTATTTTTAAAAGCATCATTGGGAGTCATTACTCTAGACTGATCATTTGCATCATCTCCAGGCAGTCTTATTCCTGGTGTAACAATAAATAAGTTTTTATATTTTTTCCTAACTATTTTTGCCTCTTGTGCAGAACACACAATTCCAGCTGCACCTGATTTTTTTATGAGACCAGCTTGTTTTAATACTAACTGCTCTACTGTCTTGGTGTGACCAATCTCTTTAAGTGATTTGTTGTTAAGGCTTGTTAAGATTGTAACTCCTAATACTTTTAAATTTTTGTTAATTGTTTTAGCTTTTTTTGTAATAGCTTTAAGCATTTCAAGGCCACCATTTGCATGAACTGTAATATATCTACATTTTTTTAAATCTTTTAAACTATCCATTGCAGATAAAGCAGTTTGTGGAATATCGTTTATTTTTAAATCTAAGAAATAATCTCTTTTAAAATTTTGAAGAAAAGCTCTCCCATTTTTTGAATAAAAAAACTGTAAGCCAAATTTTGGAATTATTTGAAGTTTATTAGTTTTTGTATGGCTAATTATCTTTTTTATCTCTTTTAAATTTGATGTATCACAAGCAACAAAGATATTTTTATTCATCATTGTTTAATTTTTTAAACATTTCCTTAGACATTTTAAAGTGAATTGTTTTTTTTTCAGGTGTATTTACTTTCTCTCCTGTTTTTGGATTTCTTGATATTCTTGCTTTTTGAATATTAGTAGAGAACATGCCAAAACCTCTTAATTCAACGCGATCTCCTCGTTTAAGGGCCTGCTTTATTTCAGTAAGAATAATATCAGTAAACTTTTCTAGGTCTTTTTTTAAAAAATTTGGGTAGTTATTAGCGAGTTGTTTTAGAAGCTTTGATTTTACAATAGCCAATTTTTATTCGTCTTCTTTTTTCTTTTTCTCTAAATCATCAGATAATGATGAGAAAGGTAAGTTTTTACCACTTGCTTCAGAACCATAAGTATCTAGTGCAACTTTACGATCAATTTCTTCTAAAAGTTTAATACTTAGTGTTGCTTTTCTCTTATCTAAATCTAACTCTTGAATAGCACAGTCAATTCTTTCTCCACCAGTAAATCTAGCAGGTCTTGCGTCAGCTGCGTTAATAGCTATTGCAGATTTTTTAATAATGAAATCCATTTCACAACCTTCTGGTCTTACAACAAGGCCTTTATTGTCTGTTGAAATAATTTTAACCGTAATAGTTTGTTTAACTTTTTTATCATTAAACCAATCAAAAGGGTCTGGTTGAGTTTGACGTAAGCCAACTCTAACTTTTTGTTCTGCAGCTTTTACTTCTAAAACTTTAACTTTTAATTTATCGCCAATTTTGTATTTAGCTAACTCTTCTTCACCATTATTTAGGTAAGTTAAATCATTACAATGTAAGAAAGCATCAATATCTAAGCCATCAACTTTTAAGAAAATAGAGTATTCATTTTTACTTGCAACTTCACCCTCAACTTCAGATCCAATTGGATAAGTTTTTTCAAACGTTTCAAAAGGGTTATCAGTTGTTAAACGGTGAGATATTGCTACTCTTCTTTTTTCTTTATCAATTTCAGTGATTACACAATCAATTTCATCACCAACTTTAAACATTTTTTTTGCAGAAATATTTTTTTTAGTCCAACTTAATTCACTTGAGTGCAATAAAGTTGATAATCCTTTTTCAAGCTCACAAAAAGCTCCAAAGTCCATAAGCTTAACTACTTTTACTTTATAGATTTTGTTTAGTTCGTAATTTGAAATGTTTTCAAAAGGGTCTGGTGTAAGCTGTTTTACTGAACAACCAACCTGAAGCTTTTCAAGATCAACACTGATTACTTTAAGGTCATGTTTCTCACCGATTGTAAAAACTTCATCAGGGTGATTAACTCTTGAATAAGAAATTTCTTGTAAGTGAACTAAAACATCAAGCTCACCGTTAACACTAAAGAAACAACCAAATGAACTGTAGCCTTTTACTTCAGCATCTTTAATTAAATCTCCAACTTTGAATTTTTCAACAATTTTAATTTTATCTTCTTTTTTAAATGAAGAAATTATTTCTCTTCTAGAAACACATGCGTTTCCTCTAACTTTATCTAATTTTATTAGAGCAAATTTTTGAGGCTCATTCATTAAATGACTAATGTCTTTTAATGGCTTGTCTGAAATTTGAGATCCAGGTAAAAACATTAAAGAACCAGTATCGATGTGTTCAACTATACATCCACCTTTAACACGTCCAGTAATTTTACCCATGATAGGTTCATTTTTTTCATAAGCTTCAACAAGCTTATCCCAACCTTGAATTTTTTGAGCTTTTGAAGCTGATACTAATACTTCACCTTTTTTATCTTCTAATCTTTCAAGAAGAACAGAAATTTTTTCACCTACTTTTGCTTTATCAAGCATGCCCATGCTTTTTAATTCATTGATATCCAAGATAGGCTCTGATTTTAAACCAGGTACTTCAAGAAATACAAAGTTATCAGTAACTTTATTTACTACACCAGTAATGATTTTTCCTTCTTCAAGATTTGCTGTTTTAGTAAATTGTGAATTTAGTAGTTGCTCGAACTCTTTAGAGGCGGGGTTTGAAAGGTCTTTATAAATTTCCATTAAGCTTTTAGTTTCCTATCTATAATTTGTTTAATTTTTAAAAAGCATGATCTTTTAGTTAAATTTGTAGTATTAATCAAGATCGAATCTCGAGTTCTCATAAGAGGTGAAACTTTTCTATTATAGTCACTTTTGTCACGGTTTTTGATACTTTTTAGGACTTCATTAAAAGATATTTTCTTATTTAGTCCTTTTAACTCTTTATACCTTCTTAAAGCTCTAGTCTTAGTATTTGCTGTTATAAAAAATTTAAAATCAGCATCAGGAATTATCTTATAAGTTATGTCTCTTCCATCTAAACAAGATCCATTATACTTTTTGGGAGGGTGATAAGCGCTTTTAATTTGAAATGCATGAACAAGTTTTCTTATTTTTTTATCTTTTGATATAATTGATGCCATTGTTCCAACTTCATCTGATAATAATTTTTTATTTTGCAAATCTTTCATAGTTAATTTGAGCATCTTTTTTTTTATCAAGCCATGACTATACTTATTTGGTTGAGTAAGTTTAATATTTGCAATTAATCTATAAATTTTTCCTGTATCTAAATAAAATAAGTTAAAATGTTTAGAAATTAATTTTGCTTGAGTACCAGCACCAGCAGCAGCAGGAGAATCTATTGCAATTTTAATTTTTTTTTTTAATTTCATAGTGATGAATGGTTTATATCTTTAACTATTTTCAAAAAAGATGGAAAGGAAGTGTTTATAGAATCTTTATCGTGAATTTTCCATTTTCCACCAAAGGTTAAGGCAGCAATTGTACTCATCATAAAAACTCTATGATCCTTTAGATAGTTTTTAATAGTTATTGGTTTTTTTATTTCTAAATTAGGTTGTCCATAAATCTTAATAGAATCTTTTGTTAAATCTGTTTTTATGCCCATCATATTTAAAATTTTAGAACCCCAAATTAACCTTGGGCTTTCTTTTTGGTTTAGTTCAGAAAGGTCTTTAAAATAAGAAATACCTTTTGCTTTTGCTGCAATTAAAAAAATAACTAAGAATTCATCTATGGCACTACTATTTAATTCTGCTGGACAATTAATAGCTTTAAGTTTTTTTGAACTTTTTATTAAAATATCAGAAATTTTTTCTCCTCTGTAATTTTTTTGGTTTTTAAGTGTTATTTGGGCTCCCATTTTTTTTAAGATTGTAATAACTCCCACTCTAGAAGGATTGATATTTACATTCTTAATTAAAAGTTTTGAATTATCAGCAAGCGTTGTTAGTACCATAAAAAAAGCACTTGAACTTATGTCTCCTGGAATTTGATAATTGAAGGCATTAATTTTTTTTGGTTTTTTAATATCTATAAAATCAAATTTTTTAGTCTTTCTCACTTTGATTGGAATTTTTAAATATTTAAAAAGTAGCTCTGTGTGATTCCTAGATTTTTTTGCTTTAATAGAAGTTGTTCCTGATGAATTAAGTGCTGCTAACATAATACTACTTTTACACTGAGCAGATCCTTTATTTTCAACGTAATTAATCCCTTTTAGTGATTGAAACCCTAGAATTGATAGTGGAAGTTTATTTTTTACTTTATAAAAAAATCTAGCTCCAAATTTTTCTAATGGTACGGTAACCCTAGAAAAATCTCTTTTTGAAAGACTTTTATCACCTATTATTTTTATTTTTATAGGTGATTTAATTAATAATCCCAATATTAATCTCCCTAGTGTTCCAGAATTTTTAGAATCTATCACTAAACCACTTTTATATTTAAAATTATTAATTCCTTTCCCGTATATTTCGCAATGATCTTTGCGCACTATAACTTTTATCCCTAATTTTTTTATAGCCTCTAATGCAGCAACTACGTCTTCAGACATTAACAAATTGTAGCTTCTTGATTTTCCAATAGCTTGGGAGGCTAAAAGAACCCATCTAATAGACAAGCTTTTATCTCCACTTACAACGATTTTTTTATCAAAAGTATTTATTTTTTTATTAATAAATAATTGGTTAGTCATTTATAATTTATTAGTTGATCTTAAATGAACTTCCGAAATATGCTGTTTTTGCTTCTGCATTATTTATAAGCATTGAAGGTGTACCTTTAGCAACGACCTTACAATTAGACAGAACTATTGCAACATCAACACACGAAAGAAGGTCTCTTGCTTGATGGTCACAAATACAGATGCTTATGTTTTTTTCCGCTTGTAGACTAACAATTAGTTCTTGAAGCATCTTAATTGTCATCACATCAAGAGCTGCAAAACATTCATCTAAAAGTAGAACTTTAGGATCTCCCATCAATGCCATCGCTATAACTAATTTTTTTTTTTGACCACCAGATAAAAATTTTGCCTGTACATTTAGAATTGAATCAAGTTCAAACCTAGAAATCAGATAATCTATTTTAGTATTTCTGTCAGTAATGTTTTGTATCAAGACTTCACTTACTGCTTTTAGGTTATCTAGCAAAGTTAGTTCATGAAAATAGCCACCATATTGTGGCACATAGCCAATTTTAAATTTTTGTGTTCTTTCTGCTATTGGGTAATTTAAGACCTGTCTCTTATACACATCTCCGAGCCCACGAGACCTCTCTACATCTC
>OJFP01001113.1_pt1 | contig 14604 bp, 11 predicted proteins | sample 1594141 | NCBI WGS metagenome assembly OJFP01 (sample SAMN05416843, study PRJEB24817) | seawater metagenome | isolation source: Sea water | place: Canada:Atlantic | collected 2013-07
AGATGTAGAGAGGTCTCGTGGGCTCGGAGATGTGTATAAGAGACAGGTTTGAATGTTGTTGATGGAGTCTGGCAACGGCTCAACCGTTGCAGTCGTTACGGTCGTAAAGTTATTCAACACCACCGGCTCGACCAGCACCACCACTGTGAGAGCAACGACCACTAGCAATAACGATAAATTAAACCTCTTCATACAGTTATATTTCCTGCTGTCATCTGGCGAGCCGCGCCATGCCTTGAAAGACCAGGTGTTCTACCTGCCTGACCTCTGCTTGCAGATCGGGCAATAATTCTGCCGCATCACCGCCGGTAAGCAAAACCGGTGTTGCCGGCGGCAATTGCCGAAGCACCTGATCGAGTATCCCATTTACCCCACCGATAACCGACCAGCGTACACCGTTAGCCACGGCATCCGCCGTATTATTAGCATAGAGGTTATGGCCAGCCTCACCCAGCCTCTGGGGGTTATTCGTGCGCCGATAAAAACTTGTTTCAGCCAACTGCAATCCCGGGAAAATCAGACCGCCGAGATGACAGCCCTCGCCATCCACGGTATCAACGGTAATTGCCGTGCCGCAATCGACCACTACCGCCGCACCACGAATCCAATGCCACGCCTCGACAACTGCTGCCCAGCGATCAATGCCTAGCTGCTGGGGGTCGGCGTAGCCATTAGTCACGCCGTCATGGTTAGCCGTTGCTACCAGGCGTTGCAGCTGGACACCCCAACGCAGCAGGCACTGCTCCCGCAGCAGCGTGGTATAGACAGACTCGCCAACACAGCTGACAACAACCCGCTGGGGGCGACGAGGGACGAGATCCAGTAACCGGGTGACCACCGAAGTCGGTTCTTCGCCCTCTCTCAGCACTGACCAGCGGCCGTCAAGCTCATCGGCAAATGCTGCCTTTAATCGTGTATTGCCAACATCAATCAGCAGCACGGATAGAGACCTCGCCGCTATTCAGGGTCAATCGGGTCCCCTGACACTCAACAATCAATGCACCCGTTTCATCAACTCCTGTCGCCAGGGCCGGGACCTTTTCTCCGGCTCTTTCCACCTGCACGGATTTACCCGCCAGCACATCAAGCACTTGCCATCGGTCCCTGAAACCACCAAAACCCTGTGATTCAAACACTTCCAGATCGGTAAGCAGCTGGCGAATCATTCGACCACCGATCAGGTTACGCGATAGCGGTTTTCCTAACAGCTCCTGACAACTAACCCAGGGCTGGTCGATGGCCTCTTTGCTTGCGGAAACCATATTCACATTGACGCCGATGCCGATAACCGTCCAGATAACGCCATTGGCCTCTCCCCGCAAATCAATCAGGATGCCGGCCAGTTTTCGACCCCCAACCTGCAGATCGTTTGGCCATTTTAGACCAATGCCCGATACTCCCAGCGTCGACAAAACATTGGCCACCGTCACCCCTACGGCCAGACTTAGACCTGACAGATCGACAGCAGAACGCACAGGCCAGGCCAGGGAAAAACAGAGATTGGCTGCGAAAGGTGAATGCCAACCACGCCCTCGCCTGCCACGACCAGCACTCTGATACTCTGCGAAACAGGCCACCGGGCCAGTGGCCTGAGCAATTTGTTCGTCCAGCAGGTACTGATTAGTTGAGGGAATATCTCTGAACAGATACAGCGCCGAAAGCGGGCTATTTACAGCGCTCGAATTACCAGCCATCGCAGACTGAATTTCCTGCGCATCGAGAAGCTGCAACGCACCCGATGCGAGCTGATAACCAACGCCTCGCTGGTGCTCGACCTGAACCTCTATCTGTTCAAGCTTTTTCAGGGCCTTCCAGATTGCCGCTCTGGTCACCCCCAGTTGATCCGCCATCGCCTGTCCACTGTGCAGCTGACCATCGGCTAACTGGCCTAGCACTTTCCAGTGCAGCAGATCGGAACCCGGAGGGGGATTGTCGGCAATTATCATTGGCTAATTTCTTTAATTATTTGAATACACCAATGATCGTCATCGACCGGAAACCAGCGGCCTAAAACCGTCTAGAAATGGTGCCCCGGAGAGGATTCGAACCTCTGACCTTCCCCTTAGGAGGGGGACGCTCTATCCAGCTGAGCTACCGAGGCAACCCGGCTAAGCGGCTACCTGCCCTTCTGATTCTATTTTATCGTTAATCTGGCCGGATAATCAGGGTCACCTGTTCAATTTTCCGCCACACCGCCGGAAACCGCAGACAAGCGAACCACTACGCCGGCCGCCGATGCATCTTCGATCTCCGGTTGTTCGCGAGTCACGGGCAGACTTGGTACCAAATCTGCCAGTGCCTGTCGCAGTATAGCCACGGATTCGGCCACCGCCTGATTGCCCAGTCCTGCCCGTAACGCCGTCAAACAATCTTCAATCGCAACCCGATCATATCGTGTGCCCGCCGCCCGCAAAATTTTTCCATGGGCTGTACCGACCGGCGTCTCGTCCGGATAAAACAGGGACTCATGCATTTTTTCACCGGGGCGCAGCCCGGTAAATTCAATTGCAATTTCTTCTTCGGGTACAAAACCTGCGAGGCGGATCATCTGCCTGGCAAGATCGATAATCTTCACGGCGGCTCCCATTTGCAGCACATAAATCTGGCCACCCTCACCCTGGGCACCGGCCTGCAATACCAGGCTGGCCGCTTCCGGAATAGTCATAAAAAAACGCGTCATTTCGGCATCGGTCACGGTTACCGGGCCACCGGCGGCTATCTGCTGTCGAAACAGCGGCACCACGGATCCAGCAGAGCCCAGCACATTACCAAATCGCGTGGTGATCACCTCTGTTTTCACCGCGCTCTCCTGCGCAGTCTGACAAATCAACTCCGCCACCCGTTTGGTAGCCCCCATGACATTGCCAGGGCTTACGGCTTTATCAGTAGAGACCAGCACGAACCGCTCACTGCTATGCCGCAATGCCGCCTGCAAAACATTCCAGGTACCCAGCACGTTATTAGCTACCGCCTGTGCCTCATTCGTCTCCAGCAGAGGCACATGCTTATAGGCAGCGGCATGAAAAACCACCTGCGGTTGATAATTTAAAAAAAGCTTTTCAAGGTATTCGGTATCACGAACATCGCCGAGTTGCGGCAGCCATTGCTGCGGTTTCGACACCCCGCTCATTATTTCTCGATCAATTTGATAGAGATTAAATTCGCCATTATCAAGCGCTACCAGCGTTGCGGGAGAGAACCGTAGAATCTGTCGACAAAGCTCACTACCAATTGAGCCACCGGCCCCAGTCACCAGAACTCGTTTACCCTGCAGAAAGCTCTGCAACATCCCCTCATCCAGCACCACCTGATCACGGCCAAGCAAATCCTCAATCTCTACCGATCGCAACCGGGCGCCAAGATCCGCAGCGTCATGCAGGTCATCCACAGAAGGCAAGGTTTTACACGGCAGCTGCGCCTGATCACAGAATGCAATGACGGCCTGGCGCACCATATGCGGGGCACCCGGCATAGCTAACAGAACCAAATCTGCCTGCGTTTTGTCAGCAATCTTCGGCAAATTTCTAATGCGGCCCATCACCCGCACATTATGAATCTCGCTGCCCTGCTTATAGCCATCATCATCCAGCAGCCCCACTGGCAGATACTGCTTCCCCCGCAGCAAATCACGCACCAGAAGCTCCCCCGCTGTACCGGCTCCTACAATCAATGCACGGGGCTGCTCGCCACCCGACAAACCCAGTCGATGATCCTTAAACCAGCGATATAGCAACCGCGGCACGGACAACCCAAGCGCTAAAAAGAGCGGATAGAGCACCAGCACCGTGCGCGGAACACCCTCGAGTCGATTAAACGCCAGAGCACCAAACACTGCAAATGCCGCACCCACCACTACTGATTTTAAAATGCGCACCAGATCTGGCACCGAGGCAAAACGCCAGACCCCTCGGTACAAGCCAAACACCCAGAAAGAAATGCTATGACTGACAAGCGCAACCGGCACTAAATAGCGCAGGTCATAACTCATTTCCGGCACACGCCACTCAAGATTAAAACGCGCGGCGTAGGCAATCAGGATTGCAGGCGCTATCCACAGAGCATCATGAACAAAAGCCAGCAATCGGGCCCAGCGCCCTCTGGAACGTGACATCTAAGTTCTCTTTTTTAGCATCTAACCAGCAATTTAACGCCCCAGGTGAAACACCCTGAAGCAGCAGGACACTCACCGCAACCGACCCCGCGGGTCACGAGCCCGGCGCCTGCCAATCGCAAAGTCGTGTTACCCATTACTTCGGTATCGCACCGCAAAACCGGCAGGCCACCGAATTGATTTAATCTCAAAAACCTGCATATCGGAAAATTTGAAATTCTGTGACCGAATCCGACAGAACAACAAGGATGCTTCCTAAAACAACTAGCCAAAACAGGTACTGCGAAACGAATCTGAGCATACTGCTGAATCTCTTTGTCTCGTTATTTAAGAAGTACCACGCGTAGTATACTGCGTAGCCGCATTCAACTTACCGGACTATGGCAATGAAAGTTCTCGGAATATCAGGTTCGCTAAGAAACGCCCGTTACGGCGCGGGTAGCGAGCAACTCGCTCAGGAACTTCAAAATCTGAGCTCGGAAACTGCATTAACCGAATTCTTACAGAGTCAGACCCGGATGTGCGTCGAGGACGTCATCAGCGCTGGCCTGAATGACGATATTCCTTTCGACCAGGTGTATGAAAACCTGCAAAGCCGCAGCGGTGACAAGGGACTGTCAAATTCCGAGGCAGCCCTGGCCGCGGGCTTGTGGGGCGCGATACAGGAAGGAGCCGATATAGAACATGTCGGCCTGGCGCCCTATTTCCCGATGAACGGTAAAAAACGACATCTCAAACAGCTAAAAAAAATCATCATGGAAAGCGATGCCTTCCTGGTGTCCGGGCCCGTTTACTTCGGTGACCGGGGTTCCCTGATACAGGCCTTTATCGAGTTCATCAGTAACGATTCAGACCTCAAAGCCCACTGCTTTGGCAAGGTCTATGCCGGGATTGCTGTTGGTGCCAAACGTAACGGTGGCCAGGAAACTCAGCTCATCTATCAGCTCATTGATATGTGCAATCTAAACATGCTCGCCGTCGGCAACTCCCACAAAACCAGCGCCCAGTACGGCGGGACAGTTATGGCAGGAGATGTGGGTACTGCATGGAGTGATCAGTACGGGCTGGAGACTTCGATTGGCACCGGTAAACGCCTCGCACAGGTCGCACTTTCACGGGAGGCCTGCCAGTCCCTGTCACTTAAGGACCGAGCAAAAATCGGGATCTGGCTGGTTCAGGACTCCAGCGACCACCGGGGCCTGGCCAAAATTAATGAATGGATCGACGAACACGGCCGGAACGACGTTGACTATCAGGTGCTTGACCTAACTCATCAGGAGATTTATCGCTGCATCGCCTGCGATCTCTGCCCAACCCACCACGCTCCCGCTGATGAATACGCCTGTATTATCAAAACAGGGAAGGACTTTTTTGTCCGCCATCATGCTGATCTGGTCAGCGTGGATGCGATACTACTGGCCGCCTACAGCCCTATTGACAGGCAGGATGTCACCTCTGTTTATCAGCAATTTATGGAGCGATCGCGTTATCTGCGTCGAGGCAACTATTTGTTAGGTGACCGGCTTGTGGCGCCCCTGGTTATCACCGAACTCAATGCCAACCAGAATTTGCACATACGGATGCTCACTTCGTTAATCCGTCATCACACCATCGTTCATCATCCCCTGATCGCGGTAGAGAACGAAGGCGAAATCATTAACGAAAGTTTTTTGCTCGATCAACTCGATAACTTTGCCCGCGAAGCCATTGAAATAACCAAATCGCGGTTGTCACGCGATCCTCAACATAGCGACACCTGGTACAACCCCATCGGTTACCTGATATCCAATGAACGCAATCAGGAAGATCGCCGCCAGGGCGTGCTGACCAAAGTATTCGACGAACACCAGGTTGTCTTGACGAAGGAAAAATCTCGACGAATTGCCGCTAAATAGCCCTCTCACTGAACCACTCAGGGTTCAGAACCCCTGGCAATTCACCGGCCAATAAAACCGATGCCTCAGCGTCATATCTCCATAAAAGTGATCGAAAATGTCTGATACTTCTCTACGGGTTGCCGCTTTAATTGAAAACGAGTTCGGCCTGTACGACCTCTCCCCTCAACAGCCCATATTCTCAGCCGGCCTGCTTGATTCGATGGATGTGCTGCGGCTGATCGTAGCCCTTGAAAAAAATTTCTCCATCAAAATACCTGCGTTCGAAGTTTCCCTCGAAACATTCGATACGCTTGAAACAATCGAAAATTTACTGACTAGCAAGCTACCTTAAGCCCGGCTACCTGCTAGCTGAGTCACGCCAAGCGCAGAGCAAAAAACCATGCATGCCAGAATCACCCCGGGCGGGCTTGCAATCATCAGCATCCTCGCCGCCTGCCTAGTCGCGCTGCTACTACGAGGACAGTCTGACATCCCCGTTTCTGGTGTGCCTGCTGCTGGGTCACTCGATCTTGCACCGGGGGAAATCCATCAAATAACTATTGATGTTGGCGCGGTAACTCCAAAACTTCGTTTACGGGCGCAGTCAACAGGCTCAGCCACTTTCACCATCGGAGAGGAGCAGCAGACCTGTCAGGCTGACGAATGTCTGCTGATTTTCAATCCGGTAACCAGTGAGACCACGGTAGTAGTGATGATCTCGGCGGAAACCGCGACATCCATCACCGATATAGGAGTAAGTCTTGTCCATTATCGGCTAAATACCACCCTCGGCGATTTCACGCCCGACCAATGGGGCATCATTTTGGCCCTGCTGGTCGGAGCGATAGCCATCAATACCTTATTTACTGCATACCAACGAGCCATGCAGTGGTTGATCTGCCTATTGACTATCGCTTTTTTGCTCGCCAACGATGCAGTTTTCACGATAAGTCTGGTTGCGTATCTCTCAATTATTTTTCTGCTAAGAAACCTCGTCACACCGGCTAGAAACGGCTATCTCATTTCCGCACTATTGACGACGTCGATCGCTTTTCTACTGCTTTTCAAATATGCCAATCAGGTTGTCTGGGAAATATTCGCCAATCCGGGAGGCTTGAACCTGCTGATGCCGGTGGGGATTTCATATTTTGTTATCCGTATTCTCGACACTCAGCTCCGATGGTACCGCCGCGAAGCGACTGATATAACTTTTCGTGAATTCTTACTATTCATCATTTTCCCAGGCACCTTAATTGCCGGTCCCATAGAGGACATTCGTCATTTCTACAGCAATCGAATTGCGCGCCTGACAAGTAATGACTTTGCCTACGGCCTGGCAAGAATTCTTGTGGGCATCTTCAAGAAAATTGTTATTGCTGATGCGTTTTTACTGACCTTTTTACAGGGCACGCGATCAATCAATTTTTTTGGTCAACCCCTCTCGGTAGCTGCGGATACGCTAGCAACTCTGCCAATGACAGCCCAGGGACCGGAAATATTTATATTTGCATTTGTCGGCCTGACATACGCCTATGTCGATTTTTCAGCCTACTCAGATATGGCCATCGGCGTATCGCGGCTGTTTGGTTACCGTATCAGAGAAAATTTTAATTTCCCGCTGCTGGCCCCCAACCTTCGAGAATACTGGAAGCGCTGGCACATATCCCTCTCAGACTGGTCATTCCGCAACATCTATTTCCCTGCACTGATAAAGAGCCAGAGTTCCTACCTGCCTCTTTACCTGACCATGTTAACCATTGGCATGTGGCACGCTTTCTCGCTCTCCTGGTTCACCTGGGCGTTACATCATGCAACTGGAATGAGCTTGGTCGGAGCCTGCCAGAAGCACTTTAAGATTTCAGCGCTTTGGCTAACATTGCTACGCCCAGTGCGAACGGCACTCACCCTGGTCTATGTATCCCTGGGCTTTATTTTCGTCTACTTCAGTGATTACGGTATCGCGGTAACACTCTACTGGCGTTATTTGCAGTGGCTATTCAGCTGGGCCGGATTAAGCTGAATGAAGGCAGGACTCGAATGAACCGAATGCTGGCCTGGTGGGCGAAATGGAGCGCTGACAAAGGGATTACAACCCCCCTGTTAGCACCAATGCTAGCCGCTGTCCTCACCCTTCTTTTATTGATTCCAGTGACACGAATCATCATTGCTCAGAATCTTCCGCTAACAGTAAAGTGGAAAGATGATATGCGCGCTTATATGTCGATGCGGCTGGTTACACCGGCAGATCATCGACCGGCTGTTTACAACCTCGGAGGATCCGGGCTGTTAAGGGCGATTGAAGAAGATACGACCCTTGAGCAGCAGTTTGAGGACCGGTTTCAGTTCTACAACCTGACCACTCCCAGTCAATCTAATGTTGAGAGCCTGGCATTACTCAAATCGATCGATCTGCGCGAAGGCGACCTGGTCGTAATGCATATCAACATTTCTCGGATCAACAACCTACGACCTTTAAAACACTGGATATGCGACCCTTATTTCTACACCCTCCACCCAGGAGATCTGATTGCCATCCTTAACGATCTCGGACTCAACGCCGAAATTAACCCGCTCTGTCACGTGACCTGGCTGTCACGCCAGAAGTTACTAAAAACGATGATTAAAAATTACCGTCTTGGCGAGCAGGCCCCCCAGTACACCGGTATTTATCCTTTACCGCAGGATCGCGACCCCGTTGCACTCGAAAAATTGAGAGCAACCAGACTGGCCAAACAGGCCGATCCTTCATTCGACGAAAGCTGGCTGGTACTGCATCGGGATAAGGCGCGGAAAAACATCGAACTACTCCGCCAAATGCATGACTATGCAACCGCCATTGGGGCGAAATTTGTATTAGTGGATCCGCCAATGAACCGCGACTGGTTTTTGCGCTACCACGGCAAATGGTTTCCTTTTGAGGAGGAATACCAGGCGCTTTTCAAACCTCTCGTAAACGCCGGGGTCGATTATCGTGATCTGCGTAACTTACCTGATTACCATTTTGATGATTTCTATGACCAGACCCATATGCTTGAACATGCTCGCCGCAAATTCTGGCCGCTCTATCAAGCATTAGTAACCGAGAAACTAACCGACTATAACCATCCATGAACATCGCCCAAAAATTGCTGACTACCATCCGGTTTCAGCATGGAATGGAAAATTGTTTATATCAGTCCTCCACCGGCACTGAAGTTACGGGCGCAGCGTTTCTAGAGCGCATACTCCGACGCCAGAAAGACCTTGCAGATTCAATTTCCGTCGATGAAATGGTCGTCATCACGTCAGGCCGGGGGCTGGACTTTTTTATCGACCTTTTTACCGTATGGACCCTGGGTGCCGTTGCTGTCCCCTACTCCCCGGAAGATGGCCCCGACCACCTCAAAGACATCAAACGGATCTCAGGTGCACATCAATGCCTCGATCAGCACTTAACTACGCCGTCCGTTTCCCTTCCGGCCACCCCGGATGAAATCAGCTTTATTGAACATGAACCCGACCAGCCATGTGCCGTACTCTTCACCTCAGGCTCCACAGGCACACCGAAGGGAGTGGTTCTCTCCCAGAAGTCGCTACTCAACAATGCCGTCGCCACTCATGCTGTCACCCAGCTCGATCGGGAAAGGCTATTTGTAAATGTCCCCTTTCATTTCACCAGTGCCATTTGCCATTTTTTATCGGTCTGTCTGTCCAGCTCTACTTTTATTGGTTCAGAAAAAAAACTAATTTATGCCGACTTCGTGGACCGTTTTATTGAATCGGACGCCACAGCCCTTGGCGGCGCGCCGGTCCAGATCCGCTGGTTAACCGACGCCACTCAGGCCAACGCACTAAAAATCAACAAGGCTTTACGATTTTGCTTCTCCTCTGGCGACCATCTGTCCCCCGATGTTGCCGCCAAATTTTGCGATACTTACCCGGGAGCTCGGCTGTACCCAGCCTACGGGCTTACCGAGCTCGGTGGTCGCTTTTGCATCCATCAACCGGGCCAGCCATCCGTCCATCCAGGCAGTGTTGGCAAACCCATCCCGGGACTGAACGTAGAAATTTTCGACCTGGACTCGCGGTCGCTACTACCATCCGGTGAAGAAGGGATGATAGTAGCGTCAGGAGAGCTGATTGCTAACGGTTATCTCAACAACCCTGGCGAAACCAGGGCGACCTTTCGCAATGGCAAGTTATACACGGGCGATCTGGGCTTCCTGGACGAAAATGGCTTCCTCTACGTTGTCGGCCGCGCCGACGACGTATTCAAGGTCAACGGCAAAAAGGTCTCCTCGCGGAAAATCGAAGCCGAACTCATGCATAGCCGGTATTTTTTAGACGTTGCTGTGGTTGGTTACGACCTGCCAGTATTCAGCACGGTACCTATCGCTTGCGTGGTAGCCTCTCCCGAACGTGAATTTCACCGCGGATTAGTATTGAAGCACCTGCGATCAGCATTACCTAACAGCCACATACCGCATGACTTTATACTGGTCGATGAAATTCCCCGAACCGGTTCCGGCAAACTAAAACGTGCGGCACTCAAAGCGCTTATCCAGTCCAGGGAAATTCGCTAATCGAAGCGCGAGCTACCCATCATTTTTTGTTGGTGAGCCGCGGCCGGCAACGAAATGGCCTCCAGTCCACCATCGCCTCGGCTATTTAATATTATTAGAGAATAGTTACCCCGACAGTTTCCTTAATCAAACACAACCGCAGACACCTCATTCAGATAACCGCTATGCCTGACGAGATCACCCTCACACCATTAAAATTATTTCTCCAGAAAAACTGGAGAATCTTTGTATTCATCACTGCTATTTGTCTTGGCTTATCTTCAATAATTGCGTTCCAGATAGAACCCACTTACAACCAGACATCGATTGTTGAAATTGGTCAATATTACGAATCTTTACCCAATGACCAGGCCAGATTAGCAACCATTGAGTCATCGGACCTAGCTGCCACGAAATTAAAATTAATCTACGAACCTATCGCCCGACAGGCCCTGCCGGAAAAAGCCAGCCTGGCAATAGATGTTAATTATAAGAATGTGGAGAATGTTCTCCACATTTCCTCACGCGGACCGAATACCGATAAACCAGTAATCGTGACGTTGCACGATCATATTATTAGCCAGCTTATCAAGGACCAACAGCATTTTCTCTCGACAAAGAATGAGGAATTAAACCTTGAAATAGCCTCTATTGAAATTCTTCACAAGAACAAATTAAAACCTGAAAATCTTAACAACCTGTTGTCGGAAACAGCTAATGAGCTAGATGACACGACCGCTAAAATTGCAGACCTAAAATTATCAGCGGACGCTAGAATCATTGAATCTAAGGCATTAATTGACAGCATTAACACTAAATTAAGTTACCTGGAAAACCAAAAGAAACTCATTGAGGAGGGGAGAAACCTAATTCCTCAAAATAAACTAACATTAGAAAACCAAATCGATAACCTAAGATCAGAAATTACCGAGCTGAAATCCCGTTACAACCAGCTGACAGGATCCTCAAATAAAAACAACGATCCTGCAACATTACTTCTGATCAAAACACAAATGTTAGAAATAGAAAAAACACTTCAGGAAAAAGAGCTTTATTTTCTGCAATTTGAAAACGACAAATCATTGGCATTCGCCGAGCAAGAATCTCAATATATTAACAATGAAACCAGATTAACCAACCAACACCGCAAAGTATCCAACGAGATAAAAAGCATAAAAGCTGAAAATGATATTAAGCTATTAAATTACAAAAACAGATTGGACAGACTTCGCACCCGGGAAAGCTACCTGAAATCTAGTCACGACCTGGAAATTAGCCAGCTATTAAACAAAATCAGCGCGCTGAAATTTTATTTAAATCACAACACGCCAACAAAAGTGATTTATACCAGCGAATTCCAACAATCAAATATAGCTAAAAAACTTTATATTCTCGCCAGCGGCGTAATTTTTGGGATCATGCTTTCTTTCTTTTTTTCAGTTGTTCGAAATTAACCAGACCTGTCCGCCAGGCCCGATAAGTTACTCAGGAAAACAACGAATGGCTTCTAATATTTTTTTGGGCCGAGATTTTAAAGCCGAAAGATATGCCATTTATGCGCTCCGCGGGTTAATAAGGATAATCACCTACCCGCTCCAGTTTGGTGGCAACACGCGGTTAAAACACAAAGTCAGGCTGGCCATTCTTAAACTGCAAAACTCGCTTCCTATCGAAATGACAGCGTGCAAAGGGGATGTAGTGATGCAGATTGGCACACCCCGGCCGCGCACCATTGAGCGATTTAGAAAGGCAGTGGGTGATACGGGCACGGTGGTAGTACTCGAAGCGGAGCCCGAAAATTTTGCCCGGCTTAATCAGTGGTGTGAACAGCAGGGTTACCAAAATGTGGTCCTCGTTGAAGCGGCGGCCTGGAGTAAATCTGGCCGCGGAACGCTATCGTTAAGTCCTTTTAGTGGAGATCATAAAGTTGCCTTAACCAATGTCTCAGTCGACAACGATCGCCGCTCCGGAAACGCCGAAATGGCCGAGATTGACTGTCAGTTTCTAACGATCGACGAAGTCATGTCTGCCAACAAAATCCCTCGGCTCAATTACCTGTCTGTCACCGTAAACGGAGGGGAATTAGAAGTATTAAAAGGGGCCACTGAGACATTGAGCGCAATGAACGTTCGGGTTTATGCGAAAGGGCATGCCTTACTCGACAATGGCGAGGCGATAAATGTGCCGATTCGTCACTTCCTGTCGTCGCTGGGCTACAACACGATCAGGACTCGCGGAGAACCTTCTTCCACCCTCGATCCCGCCTGGCGCTGGCGCGCGGGGGACGTATACGCCTGGAAAAACACGGGCAGCTAGTAGATTTATGTCTAAATTTAGATTTCAAAAGCGAGCCAGGCCAAACGCCGGGGTACGATGATCAGTCTAGTAGAATCCCTGATAACACCGGTTCACTTTCTTCTGTTAGCAATCTCTCCGTTGGTCCTTTTATCGCTCTGTATTCAACAGCCAGTCGGCGTCATACAGAAGCGTAACCTCGATATATTCTCGCCAGTTTTTTTAGTCGGCGGGGCGCTTTTCCTGGGGACCACTCTACGGACTTTTTTCCTGGTATTTGACGATCCCGAGCCGGAGAAAATACAGCGATTAATGGGCAACCACCTGCCGGAAGAAATACTCCTCCCCGGGTTAATCGCAATCAATCTAGGACTGGCAGCCTGGACGCTAGGTTACTTATTGGTCCGCCACTCGAAAGCTCCTGACCAGAGACGCCTGTTGGCCATCTCAACCAGTCACTACTTCTTAGCAATGTCATTATCGCTATTAGTCGGAGTGACGCTGGTCGCCCTCTACCTTCGACACGTCGATTTTTTTGACGACATCAGCAACCTTGGTTTTTCCGCGAAACGATTCGTCGAAATCGAGGGCATAGCATCCACTGCCGGCCATCTTAGAATTGGAGGAGACCTGCTATCGGGGCTTGCCATCATTCAGGCGTGTTATTTTTACGTCATTGACCGCCGCAAACGCCAGGCCTGCTTACTGGTATTCATTATTCTACTTGCGGTTATTACTCCGGTTATCGCCAGCGTACGCGGTGAGCTGGTCTATCTCGCCTTTAGCATCATCATTATCCGGCATTACGGTTACAAAAAAATTCCAGTCTCTACGATATTTCTGGTCTTACTATTATCCTTTTTATTACTGGGCTTTATGGAGACCATCAGGCAACGAACCAACACAGTTGACGAGGAGGTTTCATTCACTCCCGGCCAGGTTATCGATACCGTAATTTACACTCCCCATTTTATAGGCATTGGCAAAACCTCTTCGGTTATCGCCAAAGTGCCAGAGCAGGTCGATTATTTATATGGGAAGAGTTACGCAATGACATTAATTGCGCCGATTCCCAGGGTGTTATGGAAAGACAAACCAATAGTAAGGGTCGGCAAATTTGTCGGAAAAAAAATCTATGAAAGGCAGAATAAATCGGGCGTCCCCCCCGGCCTGATCGGCGAAGCATTTCTTAATTATGGCTGGCCAGGAGTGATTGTTATCGCATTTATATTTGGCGGAATATCGAAACTGGCTTATGTGGCACTAATCGTCAAACGGCAGCCAGGCGACGTTTTACGCCTCGGACTTTACTCAATCATTGCAATAACAATCATCGACATTCTCGTTACCGACTTCACTGGAAACGTGATGCGCATGACCCGATATGTGGTGCCATTTTTATTATTTATGTGGCTGGTGGGACGACACAAGCTGACGGGCAATAACAATGCGCCCTCCTATAGTGGCGCATCATAAGCCAGTGCACTATTCCACCGCAGGCCGAGTACTACCATCATTCTGGTTGTAGCCGTTCCAGTTCACCCGAATCCAGGATTTGTGCTGCAGATTGTCGATCAGGTCTTCCACCACTTCAATTCGCCCTCCATCCTGGGGATAACTATCCAGACCGATAACCAGTTCATCCCTGCCGTCGCCATCCAGATCCCCACAGGCCGGGAAAGTGACGCCCTGCTCTGCGTAATAACCAGGAAAACCGGAATGCAGCCACCCGCCCGCGGCGGGCGTACCCGGGGCACCGGTAAAGCCAGGACTATCCAGC
>OJFP01001116.1_pt1 | contig 14595 bp, 10 predicted proteins | sample 1594141 | NCBI WGS metagenome assembly OJFP01 (sample SAMN05416843, study PRJEB24817) | seawater metagenome | isolation source: Sea water | place: Canada:Atlantic | collected 2013-07
CTATCCTCTTCGTCGGCAGCGTCAGATGTGTATAAGAGACAGCGCTCAGTCCAAAGCTATTCGGGTAATAGGCGCGGACCACCGCTCCCACCGCAATTTCTTTCGTCTGGCCGGTACTATCCACCATGATCAGGGTATCGCGATTAACCGCCCGGTAAAGCTCCCCGAGACGCCCTTCCAGGGCCTGATATTCGCTATCCAACACGGCTCGCTCCGCGGCGATCGCTTTCTTCGCGGCTTCCGTTAGCTGCTGTTCAAGCTCCAGCCGACGCTCGCGCAGGCGTAACCGCTCGATGTCATAGTTAATTCGAGCCATCGCTTCACCTTCGATCTGGTGAATCTGCTGGCGAATTTTCAATGCCCGCGCAATGCTCTGCGCCATCATTCGCCGAGGCTCAGCCGCATCCGCCCGGTCAGCACCCTCACCCTGCACCACGGATTGCAAAAAGCCGTAAAAATTACCCCACTCCTGGCGCTCAATGACCAGTAAATCCGTAGGATAGTCGGTAGTGACGATGTTGCCACTTAAGACCCAACGAAAATCTAGACCAAAGCGTTCCCGGTTGCCGATTTTCAGTAACTGGCGCTCCTGGGTCTGTGCACCGCTGCTGGCAACATCGGGGGCCAGCCACTCGCCGGACTGAGTCACCCGCTCGGTGCTGACGGTTTCCCGGTCCCTCACCTCCCCGATCAACGTCACGGTCTGATCGGCTCCCTGACGGTATTCGAGCTGAGCCACCGGCTTAGGCCAGAAATGGGACAGCCCATTCACCGCAATCAGCAGGAACAGGCCGATCACAATGATGATGCTGCTACTGACCGCGGCACCGGACAACCAGATGGCCGCTTCACCACTGTGGAACCAGTTTTTTGCGCTAGTTTTCATGGCACTCACAATGAACTGTAGCGTTCGCGTAGCCGTTGCCTGACCAGCTCCGCCACCGTGTTAAACAGAAAAGTCAGCATAAATAGCACCATGGCGGCCAGAAACAGCACTCGAAAATGGGTGCTACCGACCTCTGATTCGGGCATTTCTACCGCGATATTGGCTGACAGGGTGCGCATGCCGGAAAAAATATTCAGATCCATCAAGGGCGTGTTTCCGGTGGCCATCAGCACGATCATGGTTTCACCGACCGCACGACCGAGACCAATCATCACAGCGGAAAAAATCCCCGGACTGGCCGTCAGTATCACCACTCGACTGAGGGTCTGCCAGCTCGTCGCACCCAGCGCCAACGACCCCTGAGTGAGGTGTTTGGGCACACTAAAAATGGCGTCTTCGGCCATCGAAAAAATGGTAGGAATGACCGCTACACCCATGGCAATACCCACCACCAGTGAATTTCGCTGATCAAAGTCCAGTCCCAGTTCATCGGTTACCCAGACACGCATATCCCCGCCGAACAGCATGCTTTCAACCAGCCCGCCGGCGGAAAAACAGATCCACCCGACCAGCAGCAGGTAGGGGATTAGAAACAGCCCCTCCAGCCCTTCTGGCACCGCGGCTTTGGCTGACCGCGGCAGGCGAAAGTAGATGAACGATGCCACTATCACTGCCAGCGGAGCAACCACCAGTAGACTAAAAAACCCGGCTAGATTCGCCTCCAGCACCGGTGCCAGCCAGAGCCCGGCAAGAAAGCCAATAATGACCGTGGGCAATGCTCCCATGTTTTCGATCACCGGTTTAACCAGGCCGCGCATACGCGGATGCATGAAGTAGCCGGTATAGACAGCGCCAAATATTGCCAGTGGCGCGGCAAACAACATGGCGTAAAACGCAGCCTTAACCGTGCCAAATACCAGCGGGGTCAGACTAAACTTGGGTTCAAAATCATTGGTCGCCGCCGACGATTGCCAGACATAATCCGGTTCCGGGTAGCTCTCATACCAGACCTCATCCCACAGGGACGACCAGGAAACCTCCGGGTGTTCGTTTTCCACCCGCCAGTACGCCTGACCCTCTGAGTCGGAATCGACGAGCATGAAATTGGCTCGCGGCGCCAGGGCGAGTCGTTTGGACCCGGCGTCTACCTGCATTTCCAACACCTGACGTTGAGCAGTGGTGTTGTACAGCCCCAATGCGCCATCCTCCGCAAGCGCGGCAAAGCCTTTGCGGCGCTGCTCGGCGACCAGCTGCCGGATCGGCGCCCCGCCGGTGAGTGGTTTGAAACCACGCACCCGTTGCAGGATCAACCGGTTATCAGCATCGCGGGTGGGAAACCACTGATGCACCTGCCCAAGACTATCGCCCACCAGAAAAGAGTAGGTTCCGGAGACAAACTCCATCACCGTTAGCTGCGCATTTGGAGCGACTACCTGGCGGGTTTCCAGCAGCTGGACGCCGGCATCATTAAGGGCATAAAACTCGACATTACCGTCACATAACGCCAGATAGACCAGCCGCTGTACCCGATCCATCAGCAATCGGCAGACATTCCCCTGAACCTTTCCCAGATAATCAACCACCGGCTCTGGCGTAGTTTCCTCCTCGAGCCCCAGAAAGGACTCTTCCGCCACGAAGCGCACACGGAGCAACTCACCCTGATCAGTCGCGGCGAGAATGGTGGTCTCCTCGTCTTCCCGCTGAATGGCTACCTGCGCGACTGATCCCTGCGCCGCTAAATCGATGGGTAGGTCACCATAAGGATATTTGATTACCGGCGTGAGAGAGCGAACAGCACCGTCAAAACTGACCCGGAAATGATAGGAAAGCACCAGCACGCCCCCCCGGTCCAGCGCCAGGGCCAGCAGCGTCTGATCCGGATCGGCGCCGGCCACACTGGCCACAGTCGACCCGGTCGGAATCGGCGCCTGGACTGTTCGAATTACGGCTCCATCGGCCGTCGAAAAAAACTGTAACTGGCCCGAGCTCAGGATTCGCAGCCCGAACTCGCCCTGCTCTTCCACCGCCAGATAGAGGGTGTCACTTTTGGCCGGCGCCGCTTCGGAGTAGCTCGCCAACAGGTGGGCATCGGCAGGGCGGAACAGCGGCACAATTTCGTAAAGCAGGTAGAAGAAAATGAGCGCTACCGATGCAATAACACCGACGCCACCGATCGACACGAGGCGAGTCGCCCAGCGATCAATAAACAGCCGCCATTGAAGGTTATTTTTCATTTAGGTGGTCAGATTCCGATGGGACCCGAGTAATGTTCAGGATCGTCGCTACCGAAAATGGTCAATGCCAAAACGGTACCCTCGCCATTCTAGCAAGGGGCAGGACTGATCCAGCAGTGACGAGGCAGTCAATTTAAACGCTCCAGCCCCTCGCCGCGATAAAGCGCGGCGAGGGGCTGGAGAACTAGCTATTTCCTGTTATTCGACAGGGTTTTCTCGCCGCCGCCGTTAGTTAAGTTTTTCCAGCTCCTGCGCGGCCACTGCGGCAGGCATCGGGATGTAGCCGTCTTTTACCACCACCTGTTGCCCCGCTTTAGATAGCACCAGTCGCAGGAACTCGCCCTCAAGCGGAGAGAGGGGCTTGTTCGGCGCTTTATTAACGTAGACGTAGAGAAAGCGGGCCAGGGGATAACTACCGTTGATGGCGTTAGCCGGCGTCGCGCCCACATAGTTGCCGCCCGGTTTTTTGGTCAGCGGAATCGCCTTTACACCGGAAGTTTTGTAGCCAATCCCGGAATAGCCAATCGCGTTTAACGACGTTGATACCGACTGGACTACCGAGGCAGAGCCCGGCTGCTCGTTGACCGTGGATTTGAAATCACCCTTGCAGAGGCCCTTTTTCTTGAAATAACCATAGGTGCCGGATACCGAATTACGACCAAACACCTGAATAAACTGGTCTTTTAACCCACCGGTGACACCGACCTGACCCCATTGGCGAATATCTTCTGCGGCGCCACACTTGCGGGTGGTGGAAAAAATTGCATCGACCTGCGCGATGCTCATCCCCTCGACCGGATTGTCTTTATGTGCATAGACCGCCAGCGCGTCGATGGCGACCCGAATCGCGGTTGGCTTGTAATTAAATTTACTTTCGAAGGCCTCTAGCTCCTTGTCTTTCATTTTGCGGCTCATGGGCCCGATATTGGACGTACCTTCAGTCAATGCTGGCGGGGCGGTGGAAGAACCCGCTGCCTGAATCTGAATATTCACGTTGGGGTATTCACGTTTGAACTCTTCGGCCCAGAGGGTCATCAGATTGGCGAGCGTGTCCGACCCCACGCTAGACAGATTGCCCGAAACTCCACTGGCTTTCTGGTAGACGGTTAAGTTGCTATCCACCTCAAGCGCCAGTGACGGCCCCGACAGAGTAAGCGCCAGCCCGGTGGCGGCGAGATTGGTGATTAACTTCATGGGGGTAACTCCCGTAATTTTAAGATGCGTCCTGATGGCGGCGCATTTTGAGGCGTTGGCGTGACAGCTCTGTTACGGAAATATTAAGTTTTTATGACAGTGCACCAGCACATCAGCACATCAGCCCAGCAGCCCAGCAGCCCAGCAATAATCAGAGCCAACCACCAGCAAAATAAGATGAACTCATACAGATAAAACCCCTGGGGTAACCAGCACCACAGCGACCACCCCAAGGGAAACTTCCGCCCCGTCACTCACCAACCCCGTGTTACGAGTAAAGGTTGCAAATACGATAGTAATACTATTAATATCGCTGCCTTTGTTGCCCGCTGGATAGCTGCGCATGAAAAATCTGAATCTACATATCGAGATTAGCCCGGAGCTCTACTCCAAAAACCCCGATTCTTCTGACCTGGGGAGGAAGATCATTTCGAAGAGCATCGAACTAATTGATGAACTGGGTTTCGAGGGGTTTACGTTTAAGAAGCTGGGCATCGCTATCAACTCGCCAGAAAGCTCGATCTATCGATATTTTGAAAGCAAACATGCGTTGCTGGTTTATCTGACCAGCTGGTACTGGACCTGGACGGAATACCGTCTGGTTTTTGCGATGTCCAACGTAGATTCCCCGGAGGAGAGGCTGAGGAAGGCGCTCGAAATTCTCACTCAGCCCGTCACTATCGATAACTCTGTTTCTCACGTTAACGAGGTTTTGCTGAGCGAAATTGTCTTCTCCGAGTCCTTGAAGTCCTACCACACCACCAAAGTCGATGAAGAAAACAAACGAGGAGCCTTTAACAGTTACAAAGCAGCGGTCAGGCGGGTCAGCGACATCGTGTTGGAGGTCTCGCCAGACTGCAAACAACCGCACATGCTGATTTCTACGGTGATAGAAGGCGCTCACCAGCAGAAATACTTTGCCGAGCATCTGCCGTCTCTAACCGATCAAACGGATGAAAAAAACAGCATCACGACTTTTTACACCGACCTTGTGTTTCGTTTCCTGGAAACTTGATCGGCCTGCTCAGTTCTACTGAGCTAACCGGATAGTTTTCCCCATTTAAATACCTGCAACTGAGCAGCCATTAAATAAGTAAGGCAACCATAAAAAATGAAAAATTATTTTGATTTCAGCCATTTTAAAGGCGACCTTTTTGGCGGAATAACTGCCGGTATCGTGGCCCTACCGCTGGCATTAGCTTTCGGGGTGAGCTCCGGGCTGGGTCCTTCCGCGGGTCTGTACGGCGCGATTTTTATCGGTTTTTTCGCCGCATTGTTTGGCGGCACTAATACTCAAATTTCTGGCCCCACCGCACCGATGACTGCCATCAGTATGGTCGTCATCGCTGGAATCGTTGCTACTTTTGAAGGTGATGCCAGCAAGGCTTTGCCAGCCATTTTGACGGTGTTTTTACTGGCTGGCCTGATGCAGGTCGGGCTCGGTTTCTTGGGTTTGGGTAACTACATCCGCTATATCCCCTACCCGGTCGTCTCCGGATTCATGACCGCTATTGGGGTAATTATTATCGTTACCCAAATTCTGCCTGCAGTTGGTTATTACCCCAAAGAAGACATGGATTATGTCGAGCAATTTAAACCGATAGCCGAGCAAGTTATCCTGAATGACATCCTCCACGACGAAGCCGGCGAAGGCATTCTCGTTCTGGAGGATTTCAGGGAAACCGTCAACCGCGCTCAAAACATTACACCGGATCAGATACTAAAGGAATCACAGGCCCTAGCAGGGGCCGCATCTTCGGGTGTGATTGGTTCATTAAAGATCATGCCGCGAGCACTCAGCAATATTGTCTGGCTGGAGCTCATACTGGTGATCGGCACCATCGTGATTGTCTATGGATTCAAACGCATCACCACCAAAGTACCCAGCCAGCTAGTTGCCCTGATCGCGGTATCCGGCGTTGCCTATTTCTTTAAACTTGACTACCGCGCGATTGAGGAAATCCCCAGCGGCCTTCCCACTCCTTATCTTGAGATTTTTACTAGTTTTAATTTCTCCACCGTTTCCCCCTACGTCTTTGCGGCACTCACTCTCGCCTTGTTAGGCGCCATCGATTCGTTGTTGACCTCTGTCGTCGCAGACAACATGACAAAGACAAAGCACCAACCTAACAAGGAGCTGGTCGGACAGGGAATTGGTAACAGTATTGCCGCTGTCTTCGGTGGCATCCCAGGCGCAGGCGCGACCATAAGAACCGTCGTCAACATTAATTCCGGCGGTAAAACCCGATTATCGGGAATGATTGCCGGTCTGTTGTTATTGCTGATCTTGCTGGCACTGGGACCCATCGCCTCTCAAATACCTGCCGCCGTGTTAGCTGGAATTCTGATCACGGTAGGCATCGGCGTTATGGACTACAAAGGGCTTAAGGCAATGCCTTATATGCCCCGCGCGGAAGTCGGCATCATGATAACGGTGATGCTGCTCTCTTCCCTCTGGAACCTGGTCTATGCAGTGGGCATGGGACTTGTTTTTGCTTCACTCATGTTCATGAAAAAGATGGGTGACTTAACTGCCGCCGGCTCCCGGATCACTCCTCTGGACAAGGAAGTCGCCTGGAGTGATGAAAAGGCGTTTCCACCGAGCCTTGAGAAAGAGGTGTTTATAAAACACATCAATGGCCCGCTATTTTTCGGGTCAACCAGCGGATTCCAGCAATTGGTCGAACAGATTCCAGACACTGCCAGCACCGTCATTATCAGAATGGGAAGAATGGAGTACATGGACCAGTCAGGCCTCTATGTGATGGAAGACCTGTTCATTGATCTGATCGGCCGCAAGAAAAAAATACTCCTGGTGGATATCGTCGAGCAGCCCCGATACATGCTTGAGCGCATCGACATCATTCCGGACCTGATTCCCGAGGAACAAATTTTTACCAGTTTCGACGATTGTTTAAATAGCCTGAAAAACCAATAGGAAGGTCGCAAAATGAGAACCCAAACCAAACAGATACAGGAAAATTTAACGCCAAAAGACGCCCATAGAATTCTCGCGGAGGGTAATGCACGCTTTGTTCAAAACGTTAAAGCACAGCGAAACCTGAAAGATCAGGTATTCGAAACGAGTAAAGGCCAGTACCCCTTTGCGGTGGTGTTGTCCTGTATTGACTCCCGGGTGCCCGCCGAGCTCGTGTTCGACCAGGGCATTGGCGATATTTTTAGTGTTCGAGTCGCCGGTAATATCGTTAACAGTGATGTTCTGGGATCGATGGAATATGCCTGTAACGTTGCGGGGTCAAAAATTGTTGTCGTACTGGGGCACTCCAAATGCGGAGCCGTTACTGCGGCCTGCAATGATGTCGAATTAGGCAATATCACTGGCTTGCTAGAAAAAATAAAGCCGGCGGTTGATGACATCAAGAAAGACGAAAGCCCCATGAATGATGAAGCCATTGAACGGGTGGCTGCCCGCAATGTGGAATTGGCGATCGATAGAATCAGAAATGAGAGCCCAATCCTGGCCGACATGGAGTTCAATAGCCAAATAGAAATCGTGGGTGCTCTCTACGATGTCAATAGTGGCCTCGTAGAGTTCATGTCGTGATCGCGTGAAAGCCAGACCCACCAACCGCGTTTAAGACCAAGCAAAAAGTTAAATTAAACGTCCCTGGTACGAATTGAACAATCCGTACCAGGGACGAATTTAGCCGCGATCTGCCGGTTTAAAAGGCCCACTGCCCGCGAAGGGTAAAGGCGTCGATGTTATCCACATCAGACCCGTTGGTTTTAACAATGGGGCCATTCGTTAAATCGAAGGTTCGGGTCCAGTCAGCCATCAAACGAACATTGGGATTCAGATACCAGTTCACGGCCAGGGTGTAGCGTTTGCCTTTACCACCCAAAATCGAACTATCGTTCAGATCAACCTGATCGTAACGCGTAGCGAGTTCCCAGGCGCCCCAGGTACCCTGGCTAAGGCTGAAGTTCTGTTTGGGCGTGAGCCGTTTAAATTCGCCATCGGATCCCTTATAACGACGCGACTCACCAGTCAGGGTATAGCCAATCTGTCCGTAGAAAGCCGTCAGGTCGACATCCGCAGCACCATCAAGATCCGCTTTAGTTTTAGCATATTCACTCTGAAAAGAGAGCGGACCGAACATGGCGGCCAATTCAATGATGCCCGTTTGCACATCATTTAAACCACCAATCGCCCCTGTGTTAAACAGTTTCAGTTCCGAGGCGTTGGTTGTCTCATACGCAAATGCGGCGGATTTAGTATTCGCAAGATTATCGTCACTCAAACTACGGTAACCGTAGTTAAGTCCCAGATGGAGCAGATGCCCATTTTCTGCATTCATCACCGGGGCAAAGGTGCCGCGTATTCCGAAACCATGACCTTCGTCGTTATTTTTGTTCCCGGAACTGACGGTATCACCATAAATACCGCTCTGCAGGCTCCAGTCATCACCCGATCCTTTCAGGTTAAGGCCAATAGCACGGTCAAAATAAGGAACCGTCAGCGCAGTAACCAGGGAGCGCTCGGTAAACATAATGTCGTTGGAGCTCTCCTGAACTTCCATGCTCATGGCGTGCTTCTGGTTACCGACAGTGAGCTCAAGGGGCCCGTTAAAACCCGTGTAACTCAGGAATAAGTCTTTAACGCTGGTTTTATTACCCGCGAAATCGGCCTCGATCATGTATTTAAAATCATCGTAGGCTTTTCCCTTCAGGTAAATTCGGCCGCGGCGGATTTCGGTACCATCAACCGGATCGACACCCCCGGCCAGGTCCCCGTCACTGGAATGGCCAAAAACATCAGCGTGCAAGCGACCGCCAAACTGCATCGAAAAGTCACCGTCTGCACTCTTTACTTTCAGGCCTTTCTTACCTACTTCAATATGCGTGGCCTCAGCAATCTCCTGGGCACGGCTCTGCAATAACAGGTTGCCTTCTTCTTCGGTCAGAATATCCTTGGCTACCAGTTTTCGAACCAGCTCAGAGGCTGCGTCTGCCGCCGCATTCGTGCTGAAAAAAGAAAAAGACAGGCCCACCAGCGCCGATGCGGCCGCATTACACAACTTTTTGTTCATCAAAATTTTCCCCTTGTTTAACAATTCATTCGTTTGGATTCCGTGTTGGGGGCGCAGTGTGATGGGGAAATGTTTAGTTTTCGTGACAGCTCGGTGACAGTTTTGTTGCGCAGCTTAAAAACTCATGGGGAGATTGCCCCTCCATGAACTAGATTTTCCCGATGGGCTCAGGCAAGAGAAGTCCTGGTGTGGCTCGACTCGAGCGACATTAACCAGGACCGAAACCGAGCTATGGAGGCCCGGCAAAGCGGCAACTAGCTGGCTACGTGAAGACCCTGCTTAATCCAAATAGCACTAACTCGCGGGTATTTATCTTCTACTCAAAAGCAGCCAGGTAACCACCATTGCAGTGGTTACCTGGCTGGCGTAGAACGGATTCACCACCGACGGGAAAAGGCTTAAAACTCGTTACCCTCGCCTCACTACCTGGGCAGAGGAACCTCCTATCCAACCGGCTGTCGAGACGAATCTGGGATCAGGCGCATAATGACCCTTGGCCAATCAAACCGAACGACTAATTATGGTGGGCATTACAGAGTGCCACCGAACAACAAACCCCCTGAGTCAAAACTGATACGCCCCCCAGAGCCAGAATTTCTCCCGGTCTACTGCCGCCGGACCGGTGCTGCCCACTCGAGCCAGCAGGGTGCTGTTGTTATCAGTTTCGTAATCGGCGTATTTCGCGCCCACGGTAAATTGCTTGTTGATTTTTTTCACCGCCAGCAGGTTTAACTCGTCACCGTAGTCATAACTGTCTTTATCGGATTCAAACCAGTGATAGGTAGCGAGCAGCTTAACGCCTCCCAGCCAACCAATAGCAGTCACATAGGTATCTTCCAGACCATCTCTGGGGGTGGCGAGAAAATGATCAGCCCAGCCGTTAAATTTATGCCCCGTGGCCAGTTGGGTAGAGAAGCCATAAGTACCGTCTCCTTCCAGGGTTTCCTGGCCCACCTTAACGGTAAATTTCTTATATTTGATCCCCAGCTCGCCCAGCTGGTAATCCGCGTCATTAGTAGAAGCACCGTCGTCATAATCACTCTGGTCAGCCAGCTCCGCCCGATAGAGCAGTTTGAAATCGTCATTCAGCGGTTTGCTGCCGTCAAAACTAACCCCCAGGGTCCGGGTTCCGGCACCGGGCCCAATGGCAGAATTGTCATCAAACCCTAGCCAGTAACCGTAGGCGGTGAGTTTGCCCAGCCCCAGCCCGCTGTAGGCCACATTAAGCAGATGAGAATTCATGTCGGAATTACCGGCTCGACTGTTGTCTCCAAAAATCCGGTGCGCCTTGGTCAGGTAGGCATAGGTCAGTTTGGTATCGGCCAGGGAGCTGTTAGTAATTTTTAATCCATCAAAAGTCTGCTCGTTTTGTCGCCAGCCGACGTTACCAATAAAACGAGCATTATCGAGAATGATCCGTTGCCGACCGGCCTTGATCCAGGTATCGGCCAGGCCACTGTAGCTTAGTGTCAGCCGGTTCAGCTCGGTCTCTTCCGGGTCGACCACCACCGGGTATTGGGTATTGCCGTTAGTCGTGCTGTTGTAGTCATCGCGCAGGGCGGTGACATCTTCGATCTCGGCAAACAGTGTCCAACCGTTAAAAGGAGCGGTTTCATAGCCCAAACGGGTGCGCAGCGTCACCGCATCGGCATCACGGGATCGGGTATCGTCATCGACCGTTTCATAACGCAGCAGGATATTAGCCTTTACACTGCCCTCAGAAAAAGCCTCGGTTAGCGAGTCGGCAACCACCGTACCGCTACTCGGAGCGACGGCACACGCCAACAGTATTGCCACTAATTTCGGTTTATAGAGATCCATATTCATCATCATTCCTTGTCGTCAATCATCGGCGGTGTAAACCAGCCATTGCAGCCGCCCCAGAAGCAGTCGTCCTCAAATCGCACCAGTACCGGGTGGGGAGCCATTTACCCTTCTCCTCCCGGTACTGCGCTGGATTCGACTTCAATTTGCAGAATGCATGCCAGATCCCGTGTAAATTCCAATTTTTCCGCGAATCGCCAGCTGTCGGCCATCCCAAACACCAGGCAATAATCTTTTATTCCGTTGGCTTTCAATCGGTTACATAAAAAAACAAACGCGTCGAGCCAGCCGGTTTCTATGGCTTCAAACACCCGAGCATCGACAACCTTTCACACCTTTTATATATAGATCCCTCCGTTTCCCCGGCCAATGAATTGCCGCCAGAAAAACGCTAACCGTTTGTGGTGCATAGAATATTTGCCTGCACCCAAGGGCGGCATCCGCCGTTAGTCTTACCGGTGCAGACTGCACCAATCTGACACTCAATACCGCCACGTCGGCCGAACAATCCAGCCTTCACCGACACCGACGATAACGGTGAAAACCGCCCTCCGACCCGGCTGTACCCGCTTTTCCGTTAAAACCGGCGTGACGGTACGCACTGGTTGGCACGGTTCTCGCTAACGCCTTTGCGTGATTCGTTACCAGCGCCGGTAATCACACCTGCCAGGGATAGCCGTTCAGTCTGACCCACGGCGACCCGGGGTTTCCCCACCTGCTCACCGAACACCAGAGGATCGGGTACCAATGAAGACACCGAAAGCAATATTCAAAACCTTTATCTCAACCAGCCTGATAAGCATCTCTTTGGCCGCTAGCCCCTTGGTGGCCGCAGAGACACTGGAAAAAGAAGAGCTGAAACTTGGCTTTATCAAACTCACCGACATGGCCCCCCTCGCGGTGGCTTACGAGAAGGGTTATTTCGAGGACGAAGGCCTCTACGTCACGCTGGAACCTCAGGCCAACTGGAAAGTACTCCTCGACCGGGTTATCGACGGCGAGCTGGACGGTGCCCATATGCTCGCGGGTCAGCCGCTCGGGGCGACCATTGGCTACGGCACCAAAGCCAACATCATCACCGCCTTCAGCATGGATTTAAATGGCAACGGCATTACCGTCTCCAACGAAATCTGGGAGCAGATGAAAGCCCATGTACCGGTTGAGAACGGCCTGCCGGTGCACCCGATCAAAGCCGATTATTTAAAACCGGTGGTGGATGATTACAAGGACCAGGGCAAGCCCTTCAACATGGGCATGGTATTCCCGGTCTCCACCCATAACTACGAGCTGCGCTACTGGTTGGCCGCCGGCGGCATCCACCCCGGTTACTACTCCAGAACTGACATCACCGGGCAAATTGATGCCGACGTGCTGTTATCGGTGACCCCGCCTCCGCAGATGCCGGCGACCCTCGATGCCGGCACCATTTATGGTTACTGCGTCGGTGAACCCTGGAATCAGCAGGCCGTCTTCAAAGGCATTGGGGTACCGGTCATTACCGATTACGAAATCTGGAAAAACAACCCGGAAAAAGTCTTTGGCGTCAGTCAGGCCTGGGCCGAGGCCAACCCGGTCACCCATAAAGCCGTGGTAAAGGCACTGATTCGCGCGGCCCAATGGCTGGACGAAAACAACGACGCCAATCGTAAGGAGGCCGTCGAAATACTCGCCCGCTCTGAGTACGTTGGCGCCGATTACGAGGTGATCGCCAACAGCATGACCGGCACCTTTGAGTACGAGAAAGGTGATGTCCGCCAGCTGCCCGACTTCAACGTCTTTTACCGCTATTTCGCCACCTATCCCTTCTACTCCGATGCCGTCTGGTACCTGAGTCAGATGCGCCGCTGGGGCCAGATTCCCGAGCACCAGCCCGACAGCTGGTATGACGATATTGCCAAACAGGTTTATCGCCCGGACATCTACCTGGCTGCCGCCAAAGCTTTGGTCGAAGAAGGGTTGATTAAGCAGGCAGACATCCCCTGGGATCATGACGGCTACCGTGAACCACAAACCGAGTTTATCGATGGCATCACCTTTGACGGTCGCCAGCCCAACGCTTATCTGAGTCAGTTCCCCATTGGCCTGAAGATTGACGACATCGTCAAGTAACGTTTAACCCTCCGTGCACGGGGCGGCAGGGACGCCGCCCCGATTGCCGGTTTCAGTTTGGAATCCCGCCATGAATAACCTGTCTGCCAAAATCACCCCCGACGACTCGGACAAGCCTGAACAGAATGACGAGTCAGTGACGCCAGTTGCGGTCCAGCCTGATCCCGCCATTGAGAGCAAGGTTGCCATTTCCCAACGATTAATAAATTTTTTTGAACTGATCAGTTTTACCTGGTTTATCCCGTTTATTCGGTTAGCCCGGGGCGAAGAACCCCGCCGGCAGTTTAAAGAAATCGGGTTAATGATCGGCACCCCGATCGCCGCCTTCATCATCTTTCTGATGCTATGGGACTGGAGCGCCGCCAAAGTGGAAACCAGCCTCGGCGCAATTCCCGGCCCCGCGGCCGTCTGGCAGGAAACCAGCAACCTGATCGATGAACACTATCGGGAACAGGATAAAAAAGCCGCCTTCTACCAACGCCAGGAGGTGCGCAATGCCAAAAAACTGGCCGACAACCCGGACGCCACCGTCAAAATTCGGGCCTACACCGGCAAGCCGACCTTTCCTCAGCAAATTTTGACCAGCCTTTACACCGTGTTCACCGGGTTTCTGGTGGCGACTCTGATTGCCATCCCTTTGGGGATCATCTGCGGCCTGAGCAAAACGGTTTACACCGCACTAAATCCCCTTATTCAGATATTCAAGCCGGTATCGCCACTGGCGTGGCTGCCCATCGTCACCCTGGTGGTGAGCGCCACTTATGACAGCGGCGATGGTGCCTGGTTTACCAAAAGCTTTCTCACCTCGGCCATTACCGTCACTCTCTGCTCGCTCTGGCCAACGCTGATCAATACCGCTCTCGGAGTCGCCTCGATCGATAAAGATTTGATGAACGTCTCCCGGGTCCTGCAATTGAGCTGGCCGAAGACCATATTCAAAATTGTGATTCCCAGCTCGCTGCCGCTTATTTTTACCGGTCTGCGGCTCTCGCTTGGGGTCGGCTGGATGGTGCTGATTGCTGCCGAAATGCTGGCCCAGAACCCGGGGCTAGGCAAATTCGTCTGGGACGAATTTCAAAACGGCAGTTCCCACTCACTGGGCAAAATTATTGTGGCCGTTTTCGTGGTTGGACTCATCGGTTTTCTGCTCGACCGGATCATGCTCACGCTACAAAAAATATTCTCCTACGGCGAAGCCATGTGACCGCGATTAACCCATCTCCGCTGGCCAACCTAATCCCCAGGAGTTCAAACTGTCTCTTATACACATCTGACGCTGCCGACGAAGAGGATAGTG
>OJFP01001118.1_pt1 | contig 14585 bp, 9 predicted proteins | sample 1594141 | NCBI WGS metagenome assembly OJFP01 (sample SAMN05416843, study PRJEB24817) | seawater metagenome | isolation source: Sea water | place: Canada:Atlantic | collected 2013-07
TGATTGACGGAAAAAGTTATACGATGAAAACAAACGAATCGGAGTCTAAAATAGGATTACTAGCACAAGATGTTCAAAAAGCGTTTCCGGAGTTAGTAAAAACTACAAATGACAGCGATAAGACACTGTCTGTAAATTATCAAGGCCTGATTCCTGTTTTAATTAATGCGATTAAGGAACAGCAAAAACAAATTGATGAACTTAAAAAGCTTATCAAATAACAGATATTTATTTTAAATAATTAACATTTAACCCTGCTTATATTTTAGCAGGGTTATTGTTTTTAACTATTTCATAAAGCCACCTCAATGAAAAACTTATTATCATTATTTATTTACTTACCTATTTGTGTTTTAAGCGCACAGATTACGTTTAATACCCTGCCATCAGAAAAACAACTAGTTGCCAGAGATCTTCAAACAAATTTAGGCGTGGTCAGCATTTCTGGAGAGGTAAATTTGGGAGACAATTATAACCTTGAATATGATTCTTGGGGTTCTGGAGAACCTAATAACTCCCCATCACCAGAGGATGTTGCTGAGATGATTAGCAGCTCAGGAGCTTGGAATGATGCTAACTCTTTAGACACAAGACCATCTTATGTTGAATATAATGGAATTATAGATGTGTTATCAGATTTTATTTTTTTGGGTCAATATAATGGACATTCCTATTTTAAAAATTCTTCTCAATTAAATTGGGAAGCTGCTAAACAAGCAGCAGAAAGTGCTGGCGGCTATTTGTCGTCACATCATACGGCTGAGGAAAATTCAGTAGTAGCTGCTTTTGATTACTTTAGAGGATGGATTGGGCTATATCATGACACCAGTGCTAGTAATTATAGTGAGCCATCTTTTGGGTGGAAATGGGTTGAGCCTGTTGCATATAACAATGATCCCTTTACATCGGTCAATGTTGAATTGTTAAGAAATGGCACACTTCAGCAAAACTTTACTCAAATCCTAAGCTATCAAAATTTGATAGCACCCTTTTCATTTGATATTAGTATTAATGCAGAACTTGCAAAATACCGTATAAAAATATATACCGAATATAATGGAATTACAAACTTAGTTAATGACATTGATGATATTGTTGCTGGAGATGTATTTGTAATTCAAGGTCAGTCAAATGCAGCAGCTGTTATGTATAATGGTAGCGCCAGTAGCTATCAAAGTGATTATGTAAGAGTTTACTCTGGTGGAAATATTAGTTCTTCCGGTTTATTATCTAATGATTCTTGGTACTATGGCCAAGGGGACGGGAATGAAAATTCTAGTGGAAATACAGGGCAATGGGGTTTGGTTTTAGCAAAGAAATTAATAGATGAGTTTAATATTCCGATTGCCATTTTTAATGGCGCGCATGGAGGTCAACCCATAAGCTTTTTTCAAGCGCCAACGGATTACAGCTCATCCACAAATTCAAATTATGGAAGACTTTATTACAGATTAAATAAAACCGGACTCAAAGATGCCGTTCGTGGTATTTTATGGTCTCAAGGAGAGGCCGATTCTTTTACAAACGGACTATCTACAGACGAATATAAAAATGCATTCATAAATCTTAAAAACTCGTGGTACAATGATTTTATAAACTTAAGTAAGGTTTATATTTTTCAGACTAGAGATTGTAATTGTGGTACCAGTTCTAGTGGACGACTTTTGATCAAAGAAGCTCAAAGATTATTAGCTGTTGAAAATGAAGATATTCTAATAATGCCCACAGCAGGAATAACTTCCCACTCAGATTACTGCCACTTTCCTTTTGTAAACGGATATGAAACTTTTGCAAACAGAATATATAAGCCTCTCACTAGAGATCTTTATCAATATAATTATTCTGAAGAAATAGATGCGCCAATGATATTGTCTGCAGTACTTACGAATCAGCAAACTCTGGTGATAGAAACAAACTCAACAGGGCTAATGACTAACACTACCAATACTAATTTAATTTTAACTAGAGTAGCGAATGACTTTGTTCTGTCCAATGCCAACGGAGCTGGTATCTCTTCCTTTGAAATTCAGGGAAGTAATATCCTATTTAATTTAAACGGTGACCCTGGCTCCAGTCCATCAATTTCATTTTTGGGGCAATATGCAGGAATAGAGAATAACATAACAAACACAATTGGTTTGGAGTTAGTTTGTTTTAGTAATTTTCCAATTACAGGGGGAAGTGGTAATGGAGGTGGAAGCATTTCTGAAGATGCAGATAAAAAACCTGCACTTGTTTTTGTAGAGGATGATTCTGGAAATCCTGCTTCTGGTAGAATTTATACATCTTCAGTTAGAGGTGCTTCTCGTAATGGAAATGGAAATTCAAATGGTGCCTTTGGTAACATTGCAGATTGGTCTGTAGACCTTGTTGTTTCTGAAAAGAGCCCTGAGCAGGCAGCTAATGATTTTGGTGGTTTTCGAGACAACCAACATCCTCTTTACGTGGGAACTGATGTACTGACCCAAAATTCCACTGGAATGGGTGCGCTAGGTTGGGGGTCTTTTGCTGCCAATGTTTACAATAGGGCTTCAGGGGTTGGTTCTGCTGTTTTTGGTTTTAACAATATAGCTGGACCAAGTGATTCCGAATCTCTTGGCATAACAGGTGACAATATAGGTCAAGCTGTTTTTGGATACGGTTCTAGAGCTACGGGTAATGTTTCATTTGCTAGTGGACGACGTAATACAGCGTCTGGTTCTCATTCTGTTGCTATGGGTGGTTTTAATTATGCTACTGGAGATACGACTATAGCACTAGGAAAAGAAAACTGGGCAGAAGGCGCAAGTACAGTTGCTATAGGGTTTAAAAACCATGCAGCAGGAGCAGGTTCAGTTGCTTTAGGGCAAGAAAACATAGCTTGGGGAACCACAAACTTCACATCTGGATACCAAAACGTAGCAGGCGATATAAATGCCCCTGTTGGATCTGCAGGTAGTGCTACTGCGATGGGTACTGGCACTACAGCCTCAGGAAGGAGCTCGTTTTCAGCTAATAATAACACCACAGCTAGTAACCAGGCATCAGCCGCATTAGGACTTTCTACCACTGCTGATAATTTTGGGATGCTAGCAGTAGGAGTAAATAATTCAGCAGGGGTTGGAGATACGTCTATTGATCCCGATAATTATGGGGGGTATTACTACGCTGATGGACAGTATACTGGAACACCACCTGGTGTTGCTTTTGTAATTGGTAATGGAGATGTCGACTCATCAAATGGTCTAGCGGGAGCAAATCCTTCAAATGCATTTGTAGTTAACTTCGATGGTTCAGCGACACTTTCAGGAGACTTAACAATAAATTCGGATGCGAGATTAAAGTCAAACATTATCTCATTAGGAAGCACACTTGCTAAATTACTGATGATTGACGGAAAAAGTTATACGATGAAAACAAACGAATCGGAGTCTAAAATAGGGTTACTCGCTCAAGACGTTCAAAAAGCATTTCCTGAGTTAGTAAAAACAACCAATGACAGCGATCAAACATTGTCTGTAAATTACCAAGGCCTGATTCCTGTATTAATTAATGCGATTAAGGAACAGCAAAAACAAATTAAAGAACTTAAAAAGGCATTAATAGATAATCAATAATCAAGTTCAATGTCTTTTTATTCTCTTGAGAGTTATAAGTCTTGAATCGGTTTTTAGTTTATAATTTACATTAAACTTTAATTACCTTTGCACCATGAGTGTACTTGTTCAAATTACTATAAAACCAGCCCAGCAAAAGGATAAAGAGTTTATCCTGAAATCTAGTTTATTTAAGGCTAAGCTGCGCAGTGGAGACATTAGTGATTGGCGCATTCGTAAGCGTTCTATCGATGCTCGAAAGGTTTCGATTAAACTTAATTTGCAAATCGAGTTTTGGCTTGTTGGCGAAACACGAACAAAGCCGCAGTCTTTTATATCTCAAGACGTGCATTCAAAACCAGAAATTGCTATTATTGGGGCAGGCCCTGCTGGATTGTATGCGGCTTTACGCGCCATTGAAGCTGGATTAAAGCCAATTGTTTTTGAGAGAGGCAAAGATGTTCGAGCGAGACGGCGGGACTTAGCAGCGATTAATAAAGAGCAAACAGTCAATCCAGAATCAAACTATTGTTTTGGCGAAGGAGGTGCTGGCACCTATTCTGACGGAAAGTTATATACACGTTCAAAAAAACGAGGAAATGTTCTTAAAGCACTTGAGTGGTTTGTTCATTTTGGAGCATCTGAAGATATTTTAGTTGAAGCCCACCCCCATATTGGAACTAATAAATTACCAGCTATTATTACGGCGATGCGCGAAGCAATCTTGGAGGCAGGCGGAGAGGTGCATTTTAATGCCAAGTTAACCGATATTCAAATTGAAAATAATGAAATCAAAGCCATTAAAGTAAATAATGAGCCTTGGAAGTCCTTTGAAAATATAATTCTAGCTACGGGACATTCAGCAAGAGATATATTTTACTTATTACACGAAAAGGGCGTTCACTTAGAGGCGAAGGCATTTGCCTTGGGGGTCCGTGTAGAGCACCCACAGCATATGATTAACCAGATACAATACCATGGCGATGTAGAAAATCCTTATTTACCTCCGGCCTCTTACAGTCTCGTTGAGCAAATTGACGGAATGGGTGTCTACTCATTTTGTATGTGTCCAGGTGGCATTATTGCACCTTGTGCGACCTCACAAGAAGAAGTAGTGACCAACGGTTGGAGTCCTAGTAAACGAAACAATCCGTATGCGAACTCTGGTATTGTGGTGAGTGTAGAGCCGAAAGACTTGCCTAACTATTCCAAAGAGAACCCTTTTGTGTGTCTTGATTTTCAGAAAAAAGTAGAACGCGATTGTTGGGAAGTTGCTGGTAAAACACAGCAAGTCCCAGCACAACGAATGATTGATTTTGTAGAGCAAAAATGTTCTGTTGATTTCCCTAAAACATCTTACCAACCAGGAATAGTCGCAGTAGATTTAAATACTGTTTTACCAGTAATCATATCTAAACGTCTACGTAAAGCATTCTCTGTTTACGGAAAAAAAATGAAGGGATACTACACAAATGAGGCTGTCTTACATGCACCAGAAAGCAGAACGTCTTCGCCCGTTTCAATTCCTAGAAATGTAGAAACCCTAGAGCATGTAAATGTGAAAGGTTTATACCCTTGTGGAGAAGGCGCTGGCTATGCCGGTGGAATTATTTCCGCTGCTATAGATGGAATTAACTGCGTTGATGCCATTGCGTTTAAGCTCTCAAACAAATTGGCTTAGAGAGGACTTTAAACTCTGTGTGTCAAAAATGGATACCGTCGTTTTTTTTCGTAAATTTGAGACTTAGCTGGTAGCTTAACCAATTTTAAATCAATAATTTATGATTACAAAACTAAGAAATTTTTTATATGATTCTGTATTATCCGAATCTGTAAAAAACAAAGTGGAGCGTACTATTCTTGTAATCTCAATACTAAGTTTTTTAGCTCATCTAATTGCCATTTTTTTGGTTAAAAGTAATCTGATTATTCTTCCAGAAAGTGTTGGATTTTTTGATTCTCCTATTGCTGCAATTTACACACCATTTTCATTTATCCTTATTTACGAAGTGTATTTGTTGATTTTCTATTTACCAAGGTCAATTACCACCTATATTGGGAAGCAGTATGAGATTATTACACTTATTGTTATCCGAAGAATTTTTAAAGATTTAGCCAATTTAGAACTAAACTCAGATTGGTTCGATATTAAAAACGATCTAAACTTTACTTATGATATCATAACTGCACTGTTGCTGTTTTTTATGATATATATATTTTCAATAGAGCGTCAAAAACTACACTATTCAAACAAAATTAATCCCCTTGCCCCAGCTCAAATTGAGCAATTTATTTCTATCAAAAAGTTCATGGCTACGATTTTAGTCCCTATTTTTATTGGGATTGGATTGGTGACTTTTACTAGTTGGGTTTTAGATGGTACACCTGCCAATTTATCAGTCGCTATTAAGGATGTTAACAGTATTTTCTTTGACCAATTCTTTGCTATTTTGATTATTGTTGATGTGTTTTTACTTTTATTTTCATTTTTCTATACCGATCAATTTCATAAAGTAATCAGAAACTCTGGTTTTATTATATCAACGATTCTTATTCGCTTATCATTCTCTGTAGATGGTTTATTGAATAATTGCCTTATTATTAGCTCCATCGCCTTTGGTATTCTGATTTTATGGATTCATAACCGCTTTGAGAAGAACATAAATACAATTTAAATAAAAGTCCCAAACAAACTGTTTGGGACTTTTTATAGGCTTACACTAAAGGGTTTTTTAACGCCTTTTACTTGTGGCTTGTTATTTAGGATCCAAAATCATATTGATTCGCTCTACAGCGTCTCTAAGATGAATTTTGTTCATGCTATTCGAAGTTTTTGAAACGCTTGAGTTAATCAAGTTTTTCAGAGTTTTTAGTTCCGATCTCACGATCGCTCGTATATCTGATTGGCTGGTATTGATAGCGGTCGATTTAACATAATCGCTTCCACGTCTTTTTCTTTGGTTTTCTGCGGTCATTAAATAGGCCAATCTATCAATGTGAGCTCGTTGTAAATTACGTCTGTATGTATCAATTTTTCGTCCTGTATACAGTTCCCCCCAAATCCCTTTTCTTAAGTCCATAGTCATATTTCGTACAGAGTATGCCTCATAGCCATTAATAGTTTCGTTTTCAATCATTCGCGCCATTTTACCCAAGTTTAGTACTGTTTTTAAAGTACGTTCTTGTAGGGTTCGAATACGTTCTATAGAACCCGAGTATTCAATCCGTTCAAAAATGGATGTTTCCAGCAACCACTGTGGGGTAGAAAATAACTGATCATTGATAAACTGTAATGCATTTTTCTGATGAGATTTTGTAACGTAATTGTAAACCGCACCGGGTTGGTCTGCTGTTTTGTAGTTTTCATAAACCCCTCCAATATTATTCGCTACATGTCCCATATACCGATTAAATTGTGACAGGACTTGTCCGTACATATCACTCAAGTCAGAATAATCTTCTCCTGAAGAAGTCGTCCATTCAATGAGGTTTGGAATAATTCGCTTTAGATTTTTAATGCCATACATACTTGCCAAAATAGCATCATCCCCTAGGTCTTCTGTTTGTGAACTTGGATCTACAACGTCCCCTGACTGTTGGTGTCCAAAACGGTACATTGGGTCGCCTGCATGCTTTAAAATCCAGTTGTTTAGTGTTTCTTTTTCCTCTTCTGCGTTACGGTCCATAATTGGCTTATAGCCCCAGGAAATAGCATACTTGTCATACACACCGATATTTGGCATTAAGGCCACACCAACATCTTCTGGTTGCGCCACGTAGTTAAAACGGGCATAATCCATTATTGAAGGGGCTGTTCCGTATTTTTTGGTAAAGGCTGCATTTCTCAAGTCCTCCACTTTGTAAGCGCAGCTACTACCCATGTTGTGAGGCAGACCTAAAGTGTGACCAACCTCATGAGCTGACACAAAACGAATTAAGCGACCCATAACTTCATCTTTAAATTCTGGACTTCTGGCCTCCGGATTAATAGCAGCAGTTTGAACAAAATACCAACGCCTTAGTAAAGTCATAACATTGTGATACCAATTGATATCACTTTCTAAAATCTCACCAGTACGCGGATCACTTACATGTGGCCCATTGGCGTTTGGTATAGGGGAGGCGAGGTATCTAACCACAGAATAGCGAACGTCTTCTGCACTCCATTCTGGATCTTCTTCTACGGATGGAGGGTCGGCAGCAATGATGGCATTTTTAAAACCTGCAGCTTCAAAAGCAACTTGCCAATCCTCAATCCCTTGTTTGATATATTTACGCCATTTTTCAGGTGTTGCACGGTCGATGTAATACACAATCTGCTTCTTAGGCTCGACGAGTTCACCGGCTTTAAATTTATCGAAATCTTCCTTTTTAACCTCTAATCTCCAGCGGTCCAAAAAAGTTACTTCTTTACTCCGTTGATTGTCTAAGCCATAATCAACCTGTCCTCTTGCAAACCAGCCAACTCTCTTGTCGTAATAGCGCCGCTTCATAGGATTCTCAGGTAATAAAATCATTGAATTATTAATTTCTATAGAAATTGTTCCGGTACTAGAATTTGACGGAGGACTACTTGCTGCATAGGTTTTAACATGGCGAGCCTCAATGTTTTTGGGGTAACTTTTAACACTTTCAATAAATGATTTCTCACTTTCTAAACGGGATACTTTATAGCGTTTTCTAGAGTAGGAAGGTAAGCCTAATGCCTTTACATCTTTATTAAAAAAATCAGTTACTTCAATTACGGTTGCCGTTGAGTCTGTGCTAAAAGCCTTTATAGGGAATGTATAGAGTACAGGTTCAAAATTAGAATTCACTACGGCTTCGTGAACCGGTAAGGAGTCTGCAGCAAATACTTCGTAGGATACGACTCTTAGGACAACTTTCTTACCTTTCTTTTGCCATCTTAATACTTGGGTGTTTTGCTTTCCACCTCCAAATCCTAACCCAGAAGCTGTTTTTGAAATCCTAGTCACCATTAACATCTCTTTATTAAAAAGACTGTCTTGAATTTCATAAAAAAATTGATCATTAATTTTATGAACTGTGAATAAACCCTTATCAGATTGAGCTTCCTTAGTGATTACTTTAACATAAGGCAGTATGTCTCCTTTTTTAGGCTTTGGTTCGGGTTTTTCAGTCGTCTTAGAAACGTCAGTTTTTTTCTTAAATATTTCTTTTATACTTACGCAGGAATTAAAGGATGAGACTGCGAAGAGCAAAAGACATAACGAAACTAGCTTTTTCATTTGTGGTTGATTTTTGGTTTAAAAAATAAAATTGAAGGTAAGAATTCTTTAGTTAAAATCAATCAAAATACAAACGAAACCAGCTCAAGCATGGATTACCCTAGAAAGGAAACAAATAGCACGTCATCAGATTTATGGACTTTAGCTAATTCTTTTGAAGTTAATCCTTTAATCCCCTTGTCCCAGCCTTTGTTGCTCAGCCCTGATTGTATTTTCAGTTCCGCTAATTGAATCATAGGTTTTGACTTTAAGACCTCGAAAATCGCTTTTTCATTTTCACTTAAAACAACCGCCTTTTTTTCTGGTTTCATTTGTGGAAAAAACAACACCTCTTGAATCGATGGATTGTTTGTTAAAAACATAATTAATCGATCCATCCCAATACCCATTCCAGATGTTGGAGGCATGCCATATTCCAATGCTCTTAGGAAATCTTCGTCAATAAATTCAGTTGCTTCATCGTCTCCTTTTTGAGCCAGTTTTAGCTGGTGTTCAAAACGTTCTCTTTGGTCAATAGGGTCATTTAATTCCGAATACGCATTCGCAATCTCTTTTCCGCAAACCATTAATTCAAAACGTTCTGTAAGTTCTGGGTTTTCTCTATGTTCTTTACACAAAGGACTCATTTCTTTTGGGTAGTCTGTGATGTATGTGGGCTGGATATAATTCCCCTCACATTTTTCTCCAAACAGCTCATCAATTAGTTTTCCTTTACCCATAGTGGCATCCACTTCGATCCCTAAACTGATTGCTGCTGAACGAATTTCATCTTCACTTTTTCCAGTGATATCAAACCCGGTAAATTCTTTTATGGAGTCCGCCATGGTGACTCGAGCATAGGGTGCTTTGAAGTCAATTTCATGTGTGCCAAAAGTTGCTTTAGTAGTGCCGTTAACAGCGATAGCACAGTGCTCTAATAGCTGTTCGCAAAACACCATCATCCAGTTATAGTCTTTATAGGCGACATAAATTTCCATGGCTGTAAACTCCGGGTTATGAGTCCGATCCATTCCTTCATTTCTGAAATTTTTAGAAAACTCATAAACTCCATCAAAACCACCTACGATCAATCGCTTAAGATATAGTTCGTTAGCAATTCGCATGTATAACGGAATATCTAAACTATTATGATGCGTCATAAATGGACGTGCTGCCGCCCCTCCAGGTATCGGTTGTAAAACAGGGGTCTCTACTTCAAAATAACCAGCCTTGTTAAAGAAATTTCGCATGGCTGTAAAGAGCTTTGTTCGCTTTACAAATACTTCTTTAACATGGGGATTAACTACCAAATCTGCGTAGCGTTGACGGTATCGCATTTCAGGATCATTAAACTCATCGTATGTGTTGCCTTCCGCATCTGTTTTTGGTAAGGGTAGCGGCTTTAAAGCTTTACTTAAAAGGGTAAAATTTTTGACTAACACTGTTTTTTCTCCTACTTGCGTGTTAAACAATTCACCTTCAATTCCAATAAAATCTCCTAAGTCTAGTAGTTTTTTGAAAATGTCATTGTACTTACTTTTATCTTCTCCAGGGCATATTTCATCGCGGTTAATATAAATTTGGATACGTCCTTCACTATCTTGAAGTTCGGCAAAAGCGGCTTTTCCTTGTATCTTTTTTCGCATTAATCGACCGGCCATTACTACCTTTTTTCCTTCTGAAAAGTCGGATTTAACCTTAGCGCTGATATGGGTTACAGGGTATAAATCTGCGGGATAAGGATTGATTCCTAGTTCACGTAATTTTGATAGTTTTTCACGACGGACAATTTCTTGTTCTGAAAGCTGCGACATAGTACTCTTATAAAGATTCTTAATGTGACAAAGATACTGACTATTGCTTAAGATTTCAATTTATGTTGAATAAATCCGAGATTGGTTTTGTAAGGTTCTTTTTGTAGTTTTACCGAACATTTATAAGTGTAATTTAATAACAATTTTTATGACTATTTGGCGTGTTATTTTGTCTATTTTATTTCCTCCCTTTGCGGTTTACGATAAAGGGTGTGGGTCTATCATTATTGTATTTTTATTAACCCTTTGTGGTTGGGTGCCAGGCGTAATAGCCGCTCTTGTTATTTTGAATAACCCTAAGTCATAATCCTGTATATTTGCGACCTATGAATAAAACGATTGACGTACAAGACCTTGGGCTTAGAGACTATAAAGATGTTTGGGATTTCCAAGAAACTTTATTTAAAGCAACAATCGATATTAAGATAAAAAACCGGCGTGAATCGGCAGGCCTTGTGACTCCAAACCATTTGTTGTTTGTTAGTCATCCACATGTTTATACATTGGGTAAGAGCGGTGATATGTCTAATCTCCTGTTGTCAGAAGCGCAATTACAATCCAAAGGAGCTACTTTTTATAAAATAAACCGTGGAGGTGACATTACATATCACGGTCCAGGACAAGTAGTTGGGTATCCGATCTTAGATCTTGAAAATTTTTTCACTGATATTCATAAATTCCTTCGATTTTTAGAAGACACAATCATATTAACTCTTAAAGAATATGGCCTTAAAGCCGAGCGCAGCCCTGGCGAAACAGGAGTGTGGCTGGATGTAGGCACCCCGTTTGCACGTAAAATTTGTGCGATGGGTGTTCGTGCAAGCCGCTGGGTTACGATGCACGGATTTGCGTTGAATGTAAATGCAGATTTAGGCTACTTTGATAATATAATCCCGTGTGGTATTCGCGGGAAAGCAGTGACTTCATTAAATGTTGAATTAGGACAGGTGACGGTGAATGAAATTGAAGTAAAAGAAAAGCTTTTAAAACATTTCCTCACCCTTTTTGAGGCCATTAAATCCTAATACATTTGGTATAAGATGATGCTATTAGAGTCGCTTTTCGTCACAAACTCAAGGGCGGAATCACTATCAGCATTTGCGATGTCAATCGCACTAGTTCCAAAAACAGGAATTTTTGGAAGGGCCTTAGTTTGACTATCAAATATCCATGCTTTTTTTGCTTGCAAGTCTGTGATGGTTACATATATTTTATCTTTTAGATAAAATATTGAAGGGGGGGTATAGCTTCCATAATCCAAGTCTATACTATTTGATTTGATAGTCAGCCTGTTTTCGCTTCGAGTCACGAGTGTTTTAGAGGTAGAAGTGATGGCATGGTTTTGGTCTAGTCCTAAGTTTTGACGACTCACGTTTCCTTTTGTATTCACTTGAACCAACTCGCCGTTGGTGTTGGTTGTTGTAAATAGCGAATTATAAAAGTATATAGACTCATTTGAAAAATCGATATTTTCTTTAACACTCACTCGCACATTGCCCCGTCGGTCAAGCAGTTTGAGTCGGCGACCTGCGCTGAATACAATAAAGTCTTTTCCGCGGTGTCGAACGTGAACGGGTTGTTTTCCAATAGTTTGTGAAGCCTTGTATTTAAATCCTTGTACAAGCTTGCCGTTTAGGTCGTACATCAGAAGGTCTGAGCTTTGAGTGATTAAAAAACGATAGTTACGTTTTTTATCATAATCAAAGACTGATACTGGCTGTGTGATTTCATCTTTAAATTTTAGAGGAAACTTTCCTACATTTTTTCCGTTTCTATCTATAATGTGTAATCTATTTGTAGTAGAAAATACTAGCTGAAGTCGTCCATTTTTATATAAGTCAACTTGCTCTACCTTACCCAAAATAGCACTCTTAAGTGATTTTTTCCATAGTACTACACCCTTATTGGAAATTAGATATAGATTATTATTGATGTCTTGAGCTAAAATATCTTTTCCTTTAGTTTTGTGATTAGAGACAAAGACGGGTCCCATTAGTATATCATCTGGAAGCAATAAGCTAAATTCCTCAGAGATTAGTCTTTTTGAGGCTCTCGGCTTTGATTTTTGTAAGACTCCGTTTAAGTGCACCATATTGTCGTCTTTCACCAATTGTAATCCCGAAAGCTTATAGGCATTCAATTCGGCCCCTATTATGGTTGTTTTGAATTGACTACTTAATAGTTCTGCCAAGCGATGGTTGTTGAAATAGGCCTGAACAGACGCCTCGTCACTTAGTGATTTTTGAAGTGTTTGATATGATAAAGAGGAATCTAGTGTATTTTTATTGAAGTAATTCGAGATGGTCAGTTGTAAGACCGCATCCGAATCAGAAAAAACGAGATAATCTCCTAAAGTGATGAATTTCGTTGGGCTTATTTTTGGAAGGAGAGGTCCGAAAGCATCATTGAATAACGAAGGCTCTGTGAATTCAAATAGAGGAACAGATTTAAAACTATTTAGTTCATTTTGGTAATTGTTTAAAGTTTCATAAGTAGCACTAATGTCAATAGACTTTAAAGCAATACCAATTCCTTGTTTGGTTTCAAAGACTCCAACTTCTTTAGTGGTACTGAAAATTGCTTTCGCTAATTCTGTTGTTTTTGAGCCATATCCTATAGAGTCAATATTTTGTTGCAGTTGATCAAAGTCATTATAATTAAAGACTCTAGTGTTATGGCTTTCAGAAGGGAAAATGGCTTGAAGATTTTGGGATTGAGGTTCTAGTTTTTCAAAAACCTTAAACCATTTATTACGAGATTTTTCTTCAAGTAATGTACCATTAATAGTCACCCTTTCAGGAGTCATATTAAAGTCTAAAAAAACACCCCCAACAGTAAAAGATGACAAGGAGACTAGAGCAGGAAGCGCTTTGCAATAGAGAGAAAAAGTAGCAGTCGTGTCACGTCGTTTAAAAAGTTTAGAATAGTTCGATTTTTTTTGTGCTAGAATGGCGTCTAAACTTTCCTTGGATTTTGAGGCGACCAAAACACTGTCAACAGTCACAAATGGGATTAATAGACTGTCCTTTAGTTTTATGTTTTTAAGATGCGTTATGAAAGTGAATACGTTTTCTTGAGATTTTCTTGTAACACATACCAATAGGGGGCTCTTACTTTGGATGCTATCAAACGGCTTTAGTACTTTAGTTAAAGGATTGAATAAAGTTGTTTTGGTGACTAAGTCGGTATTTTTTAGCGCACTTTTAAAGCTCTCAAGAGAGTTGATTGAAACTACAAGGTCTGCATTGTTAGGAACTAAGTCTTCAATGGAGTGCTGTGCGCTCTCCATGTTATTACAACTTAAAATTAGCAGAAAAACTACAAAAAAATATAAAATTCTACGCATTGATGGATATCCTTTATTCGAAATCACACAAAGATAAGATTTATAATTCAATAGGTTATTACTCCGCTAAAAGTCTAAATGATATCCTGTGGTATTTTGTAGGCCCATAAATTCGGATAGCCTCTCTGTGTTCTTTCGTTGGATACCCTTTGTTTTGTTTCCAGTTGTACATTGGAAATTCTTGATGAATTTTTTCCATATAGGTATCTCTATGTGTTTTAGCTAATACGGAGGCTGCGGCGATATTTTGGTATTTACTATCTCCTTTTATGATGGTTTGGTGGGGAATTGATTTGAATGCTTTAAATCGATTGCCGTCAACACTAATAAAAGTAACTTTTTTTAATTGAGAAATAGAGTGGTGCATCGCTAAAATAGAGGCGTTTAAAATATTTATTTCATCTATTTTTTCTGGAAACACGTGTGCAACTCCGTAAAAAACGGCTTCTTTCTCAATAATAGGCTTCAAAAATTCTCGCTTTTTGTGCGAAAGTTGTTTGGAGTCGTTTAGAATTTCATTCGAAAAATTTAAAGGTAAAACAACTGCTGCCGCTGTTACTGGCCCAGCCAAACAACCTGTCTCTTATACACATCTGACGCTGCCGACGAAGAGGATAGTGTA
>OJFP01001120.1_pt1 | contig 14544 bp, 17 predicted proteins | sample 1594141 | NCBI WGS metagenome assembly OJFP01 (sample SAMN05416843, study PRJEB24817) | seawater metagenome | isolation source: Sea water | place: Canada:Atlantic | collected 2013-07
CGTTTGTTGCGATTGATAAACGGGCTACTTTTTTACCGCTTTCAAGGTTCGTAATGGTTGGCTCTTGTCCAACGTTTCCGATTAACTGTACGTGATTTCTAATAGTACTCATAACTAAATGGTTTTAAATGCCCTTTACAGGCTTGATTAATATTTCCCTTTTCAATTCAGATTAAATTTTAAGGGGTGTTTGTTCTTTTCTTTCGTGCACCGCACAATGGATAGAGTGGGTTTTGTCAAGACTTTTAGGGAATAAATCAGGTGTGTTTGCGACGTAGCAATCCCGCTTTTTTTTGCGGGATTCAAGGAAGTAGATACCTTATTTTTCACTAAAACTTGCCACGGTCTTGACAAGTTCCATAAGGGCATTAGCAATTCTTTAAACGCAGTTGCGTTTGAGCGTACCGACAGTTAAGCGAAATAAGTAGCTGGGTTTAATCTAGAGTTGGTTATGTCGTGCCTGTTTTTCGACGACCCGAAAAACAACAAAGGCTTTATCCATTATAAACCCCTTAAAATGTGTAAGGCAGCGGTTTGGTTTTTAGGGATTTTAGAGTGAAGGCTCAAGAAGACCGCGCCGAAAATCCTGTTAAGAAAACCGAAGTGATGGCTTTCCGATGAGAAAAGCGGACTCTATTCACAATTTTGGCTCGGGAATGAAGTGTCCCTTCCCAGAGCAGCGGGAAGGGTTAACGGAATGGAAAGCCGAAATTGGGGATTGTGTCCAAGACTAGTGTAGTGAAGCTCTTTTCCCGAAATGAAGTGGTAGGCTGCTTTTTCAGAAGGCAAGCACGGAATGTAGGGGAATGTGCTGAGTGGTTTCTAAAACAAAAACTTTTTTTTGAAGAAAATTTAAATTGGATTAGAATTGTTAGTCGCTGGCTTTATTCTCCCAAGTCTCAGAAATACAGGAAATTCGACTTTTTTGGCTTTAACCCAATCGGACGATAATTTCTCAATTATATTCCTTGTTGTACGCTTGCTTTATTCGGGATTATATTCTTTTCCATTTATGAGTATTGTTCCACCAAGTTCTTCAATATAGTATCCAAACCAACCAATATCATTCCTCTTCCAAGTTTCACGATGTTTTTGAGTTGTTAATACTGTGTCAGTCTTAATACCATCTCTTTGAAACATCATTCTCTCCCAACTTTGAGAAGTGAATACGATAACGCTGTCTTTTTTTAGAAAACGAATGCTATCAATTTTCATTTCAATATTTAATGTGGTATCAATAATCGCCCAATCTCTTAATGTATTCTCTCTCTGTTGTTCCTTTGAAATTAACTTTCCATTTTCGTCTATCAATATTAAATCATTTGGTAATTGGCTCATATACAATTCTATGTTTTTTGTCCTTGTAGCTTTAATACCCTCTTCAATTTCTTTTTTAATTTGTTCTTTAATTTCCGCTTTTTGTGTTAGGGATAATTCAGAAATGGATTTGTTGGAATTACAACTTATCAATAGATTGAGAAGTATTAAAAGATGTCCGAATTTTTGAATGTTACTATTCATTTCTGCCTTTTGAAAGTTTAAAATATTCGTTCGCAGATTTGTCAAGTATTTCGGAAAATCTCTCAAAATTCTCTTGATTTGGTCTAAGGTCAACGTATTTGTCTATTATATTACTACGTTTGTAAATAAAAAAAGTGTTGTCCACGTTTGGGTCAATCTTATTTAAATGCACTTCTGAAGTTTTGTCCATAAAAGAAGGAACAAAAGTCAAGGCAACTTTTTTTAGGTCGAGTTCAGTTCCAATTTTTTCCAATTCTCGTATTCTATTATTTTTGTTGTAATTATTTTCGTTACCATAAACAAAGTATACTTTTAGGTACTCCTCTCTCTTTTGGCTTTCCGTCTCTAAAAATGTAAGCCAATCTTTTATTTCGTTCCAATTTGGATTGTTACCTACAAAATATAGAATTCCGTGATACCAACCATACTTGCAAATCGGACAGGTTTTTGTGCCTTTGTCTGGTCCGTATGCGTGAAACGGTGTGAAGGAAATAATATCTTCGCCAATGTTTTTGCCGGAACTTTTCTGATTAGTTTTTTTTAGTGGATAATCAGGAATATTTAAGCCTAAATAGATATTTCGTTCGCCAACCCACAAACTATCTTTTTGAACAAATCGAATTACACCACTTCCTCCACGATTTTCCATACTCTTTCTCCATTGAGTTGTTAGAAGGCGGTCATTGTCAAATACAAAATCGTCTATGTAATAAGGTTCGTTCATATTTTTTTCCTTTACAGTAATATGAACGTGTGCAGGTTGGTCTCTGCTTGGGTAAGTTTCAGGTTGTATTGTATAGATTGAATAGTTGCCCTGTTCATCCGTTTTCAACCAACCTCTGATGTAACCGTGGGTATGTCCTAATTTGTTTTTAGGCATATTCCTTTCTTCACTTTCTTTTGTAGCATAAATTCCCTTTGTATTGGTTTGATAGTAGTACAGAATTACGTTAGAAGCTGGTGTTTTACCATCTATTTGGTAAACTGTACCTGTAAGCAAAATTTTCTTTCCTTTTTCTTTAAATGCAGGACTTGTATCGGTTGCGGACAAGTTTTTTGGCATCTTGTAATAAAATGGCATTGATTTATCAAAATCATCACTTAAAGTTTCTGTCTCTTTTTTGGTGTTTTGGCTGTTACAACTTGTTAAATTTATACAAGCCAACAGCATAAAGAAAATTTTAAGAATTCGTATCATTTACAATATTTTCTAATAAATGTAGGAATTGATATGGTTGTTAAAACCATATTTTGCGACAAATTGCCTATGTGGTGTGAATAAATAGCTTACTGGATGAACTGTTTCCAATTATTCCTGAAATGTCTGCTCAACCGAATTACTTGACCGTTTTTAAGTGTTGCGTCATAATCGCCATTGTTTCTCGATTTTAGTTCTTTGACGAAAGTTGCGTTAACGATTGATGAACGATGCACTCTTAAAAAAAAAGTTGGGTCGAGTACAGTTTCAAATTCTTTTAGGCTTTTATTGTCTAAAAATTTTTTGTCGTTTGCGTGAACAATGGAATAGGGTTTGTCAGTCGTAATACATTGTATGGTTGAAGTTGAAACACTTAAAATTTTTGAACCGATTTTTAACTTTATTTTATCTGAATACGGTTTTTTTGAATAGGTCGGTTTGTATTTTGAAATATAAATTGCAGGAAAAATAGTATACCACAATAATGCGATATAGAATTGATTAGAAAACGCACTATTGAAAATATTTGAAAATCGATGCGTTGGTGTAAATACCAAACTACTAATTAGTACAAATAATGACGCGAAAAACACTAAATGCAGAAAGCTAAAAGTTATTCCAATTCCTAAATTGAATGGTAATTTGACCAATCTGTTTTTAGGGTTAATAATTTTTATCAATCTGTTTATCAAAATGGTAAGCGGAACGAAAAAAATCCAAAACGTATTGTAGAGCGATGATTCCGATAAGTAAAATCCTGTGTTTTGTATTCTGCTGTAAATATAATCTTGCAATACTGCTAATAAAAAAACAAGGACAACAATCAATAGATACAATGGTATTTTTCCAATTTTTGGAATTTTAAATTTTTCGTTTATGTAAGTTAACTGTTGCAATGACTATTAAGGCTGGAACTATTATATATGCTATAAAGGTAATATTATCTTGCATACTTAGTTTCGATTAAAATCAAATGCTGATTTAGTTAAGATTGAAAAGCGGACTTAATTCACAATTTCGGCTCGGGAATGTAGCCCTTCGACTGAGCTCAGGACAGGCTAAACTTCCCAGCCAAGCGGAAAGGGTTAACGGAATGGAAAGCTCGAATTGGGGATTGTGTCCAAGATATTTGTAGTGAAGCTCTTTTCCCAAAATGAAGTGGTTGCCTGCTTTTTTCAGCAGGCAGGCGTGGAATGTAGGGGAATGTGCTGAGTGGGTTAAGAATTATTTGTTATCAAAGATTTTTAGAAACCCCGTTGATACATCTTTTATTTTATTGATTGATGCTTCATCTTTTACAGTTTCGAGAAGTGCCCAATATTTTGCCTCGTTCCAAATAAACTCTCTGTTCAATCCTGAACCACGTTGATTTATAAAACCCCAAAACCAAAGGTCATCCCAAACTTCCATTTCTTCAGAAGAATAATTATCCTGTAGAAGTTTATTTATTTTGTGAAAATTCCATTTAATAGATGGGTCAATACGATAAAAAATTGCTTCAATTACCGCATCGACAGGTAAGAAAATTCTATCCTTAATGTCTATAACTTTTGGTGCATCTTCCCATAATACATTTTGATATCCATACTTTCCATTATGCAAATGATAAATGGTTTTGGCAAATAATGCGGATGTTTTATTGCCCCAACCGGCTTGTCCCAGCATCCCATAGTAAAGTGATTCATAGTTATGGACACTGTTTTCATTTCCTGTTAGAAAATCGATGAAAGACCTAAAACTATGAAGCTTCGATTTATTTGAATATACTTTTTGAAAAAAAGGTGCAAGTACATCAATTCTTGGTTGACTTTGCGTATTTGCTACGTGATATAAAACTGAATACAATCTATCTTCGACCGAATCAAAAGGTGATAAAAATAAGTTGTAAGAGTTTGATTGAACTTTTTTATTGTAATCCCTGTTTTCGTTCAAAAAATGAAATAAAGCGCTTAATTTAAAATTATAGGTTTCTGAATTCACAAATAATTATTTTTCAAGTGTTACAGTTCCGTTAGCATTAACCCAATAATGAAGTATTCCAATCTTATTAAGCTCAGGAATAATATTTGTTATTGTTTTTCGTATTTGTTCATCTTCAGGATGTGCAATGGCAATTTTTGCATTTGGAAACGCTACTTTAGTTTCTAAACATTTGATGATTGCTTTACCCAAATGAGTCTTAATCTGTCCAGAGTTGAAATAGTCCCTTCTTTTTGTTGGCGAATCTTTATGTGCTTTTGCACCTTTAACTTCAATATACAATTTTTCACTTTTTCTTTTGGCCACAATATCGTATCCTCTTGTTTGACCTATACAAAAACTCTCTATTTGATAGCCCTGTTGAACTAAATGAGGCATCAATAATTCTATAGTTTTATTTTCTGTCAGTTTTTCCATTTAAGCTCAAATTAATATTTTGGTTTCCATTTCCAATTACATTTAGGTGCAAATAAGTCTGGACTGAAATAGATTTCGCTTATCAAATCGAGAAACTTATTGCTTCTTAAAAGGCCACCGCAATGTTCTGGTTCTGTAGCAATTGTAAAACTTTTTATACGTTCAAAAATCCAATTTATCAATGGATTATCCTTGTCTAACATTTTTCTAATTTCTTCTTCTTTTAAATAAGTGAATTCAAAAGAGCCATCACTTAAGCCATTCTTTACTGAAAAGAAATCCAAGTCAATATCAAAAAACACTGATGTTTCCGAAGAATTCAATAGAGCATCCTGTAAGGCTTGATGTGTTTTAAACTTTTTGACTATATGCTTGTTTCCATTGGCATCAATCAGTTCTTCATCTTTCCAAGTATCTTGACCTAATTCTTGTCTACAATGCACGTATATATCTCCAATCAAATTGAGATAGGCCGCACATAGAATATGACCATCGTTATTGCCAGCAAGTTTAGCCCAAGAAAACATTGAAACATCGGCATCACTCGTTAAGTCCAGTTCATCTAGCCATTCTTTTTCTGTTTCACAAGGATAGCATAAATCTTGGTGCCAATCTAATGAAACTAAACAGGGTGGGTTGCTACTTTTGTTCTTACGCATCCATTTGTTCCAATAGAAAAATGCATAACGATGTTCTTGAAATACTACAAGTTCTATTGCTTCAGTTTCGTTTACAGGATGAGATAATATTTCGCGCAAAGCGCCAGGTGGCTCTATGTGATATGGGTTTCTGAATTTAATCATTAGTTTCTTTCTTTGGCACTAGTTTTTCTATATCAGACAGTTCGTTTACGATTCCCTGTTCCTTTAATGACGTTTCAACATTAATTTGAACAACATTAGCATTAGTTTTCCAAACAACTTCCGTAATAAAGGCTATGGTAAGTTGCACCTTTAAATCTGTAGCAAAATCGATATTTGAATTTTTCCATTTTTCTCTATGTCTCGAATTACTATCCTGTGTTAAATCGATTAAAGAGCCATAGATTTTTCTATTGTCATCTAATATACCCAGCTGATGTTCTTGTTGTTCGGTAATCTCTAGTTCTTTATGTTTAAGGATAGGCAAATCAGTTTTTGGTAAAATGAATAGTACATTTTTGAGCCCTGTAGATGGAATCCTAATAATATTATCCTCAATTTTATTAAAATCATCTATCCCGTAGATATTTAGATTCATTGCTACCATAACATCTCTATCAGCATCGAAACCTAATTTTTCAATACCTTTTACCAAGTCTTCTTTACGAATAAGATACCGCTTTTTTCTAGCCGATAAGAACGCATTAGGAATGTAATAATTAATGTTTTGATACACTATCTGTTGGGACAATATCGTGTCTGCATTGAGATGTGGAATGTCTCCAGTTGTAAATGCAGATTTTTGAAACAAATTCATAGTACCATTTACACCGAAGGAAATAGTAGGTTCTCCGTTAAAACTCTTCGCAGCATTCTGGATGCTATCAAATTTTTCTAGCGCTTTAACGATAGCATCTTTAGAATTTATAAGAAAACCCCATTCTTTATCATAATCTATATCTGCATTCAATCTTGCAGCTTCAATAGCCTCTTCAATAGATGTTTCGAGAACATCAATAAATTTTGATGTCTTCGTTTTTAACTTTTTTATCTCTTTCTTTTTCATATCATATTGTCTTTAAGAGATTTTTATCTTTCAACACCTTTTTCAAACAGAATCTGAAATAATGGATGGATTCTTGCCAACGTAATAACTCTAACACTTCGGTTTGAGGCAAAGTAGGTTGACCTGTGAAATTATCATAGGTATAATGTTCAGGCAATTTAAATTGCCGTAGAAAAAGCAACACTAAATATTGGCAGATGTAAAAAGTCACACGCCTTCTGTTTCCTAAATTATCCAATCCTGGGAAAGGATATGATAAATCGATAGGGTAATATCCTCTACCAAATTCGTCTTTAAAACTACTGAACCAAGTAAAAATCTCTGTCATAGTGTTAGGCAGCAGAACATATTTAGGTGGCTGATGTTGTGTATATGTAAACAGGGTTTTTATGGCTTCATAGTTTTTCTGATATATCAATAAGCCACCTAATGCCAAGTGAAACTCAAAAAAACGTTTTCTTTCATTATCTCTTTTATCAATTAATGACTGATTATCGTATTGGCGAGTTTCAAAGTTATAATTTGTGCCATAGACCCTCTGCAAGCCGAAACTATAATATTGATGTGCCGTACCCCAATAATTACCTACAAATTTGGCGTTGTTTGATATGAGTACAACATTCCTCCAAAGTTCTTTATAGGTTTCATTTGAAATTGGTGTTTCAAAGATGCCTTGTCCCATCAACCAGACGCCACTTACAACAAAATATTCAAGACTTTGTAAGTCTTCATTTCTACCTTTTACTACTTCTCTGATTATTTCCCTGATACCATAGTGGAATTCGTGATTAAACTCAACCTTAAAATTTTCAAATCCATCAGGCCTTTCTGCTTCTCTTGGTCGTATGAAGTTCGCCCGGTAATTATTGAATTCTTCCGTGTAGAAGTCAACCAATGTTTCTTCCAGGCCTTTATCCTGTGTTCTAATTGCGAATATTGCCAGTTCATTGATAATCTTGAAATGGTATTCATCATCTTGGTCTTTTTTGAGTTTTCGGTATTCGGAAATAATATAAGTAAGCAAACGTGTAGATTTGCCATTATAAAGTGAAACCTTATCTAGCCAAATAATAAAAATGACCACCAGTAAAACTGTCAAAAATAGCGTTAGAAGTTTTGCTGATTTTTGCATCATCCAGCTATCCTTCCAAAAAAGAGGTTCAAGGTCTAATATTAAGAATATAAATGAGCCTATTGTAAAAAACAAAACCCATTCAAATACTGTTATTCTTCTTGACCTTCCGGGAAATATTCCAAAGAGTTTTGTCTGCGGAAATTCATTTTCAAAAGCATTAGCCAGATAGTTTGATGAAAACTTATTGCCTATATTGGATATTTTATCCACGATTATCGGATAGGCAATACCCAAGATTGCGATGTCGATAGCGACACAGATTTCTATTATATACTTAAATTCCATTCACGTTAATTTACAATAGTTCCACCGCCTTATACCAATAATAAAATATGGACTTATCCGGTTGTCGCTTCAATCTATTCAAAAATGCCCATTCTGCTTTTTCAATGGTAAATTCGCTTATGTTTTTCCCTTCGTAATATTCGATTTCTTTTATCTCATCTTGTAACAAGATGGCATTCAAATAAGCTACTCTGGCCGAAGCTGCAAGAGCTTCCTCGATTCTGAAATTACCCGTCATAAGAAAAGCACTTCCAAAACTGCGTATGCCAAGGTTTATATCCTCGAACTTCTTTTTTGTTTCCTTGGTTGGATTGCGTTCTCTTTTGGCGATGATGGCACAGGTGTTTATGCTATCCCAAAGCACATCTGTTTCTTTGAGGTTTCTTTTGCCGAAATCTTTATCGGAACTACGATAGGATAGTTCTGCTTTCGCGAAAGCTGAAAAACTATCCTTAACAATAGACATATCTGTAATGTTTTCAAACAACTTTCCTAAATCGAACAACTGCTTACAGATTTCCATTGTAAATAACTGGTCGCCCTTATAATATGGAATACCGATGGTCTCTGGTGCAAAAGCAGTAAGCTTATCGCCACAGATGGAATTTACCGAAGGTGTGGCAATTGATATGATAGGCTCGTCAACCGATAGCCAAGGAATCTCAACGGAAGATTCTATAAGTTCTGGATAATGTGGACTGTCAAAAAGTATATCCAACAGAATGGTCCCAGGAACGTTTGGGTTGTAAACCGAATCAAATTCAAAAGTATAATGTGCCTTTGGAACGCCTTCTTTATAACTTCGGCGTTCATTCAAAGTGTGACTTTTAAAATGTGAATTGGCAACAACCGCATCAAGAATTTTTTCCAACGGTTCACGCTCTATACTTGATATGATATCGATATCGATTGAAAACCGATTGCCCGCTTCAAGTAAAAGAACAAGCGACGTACCGCCTTTAAAGACAAAATCAAGTCCTTCTATCTTTAGATGTTCTAACAAAGAAAAGGCGTGAACCATTTTTTCCAAAATGGTCACATTAATGCCCTTATGTTCTTTTTTTGCTCGGAAAGTATCCAACCATTCTTTTGTGAAGCTTTTGTTTTCAATCATTGATGATGTCCTCTAAAATATTCGGTATGTGATTATTCATAAATTGCTTGATTTCCAGTTCTTTCTTTCGTCTTTTTGCATAACTGAAAAGTTTTGTGAAATTAATATTGTATCGCTCAAGTATCTTTTCATAAATGTTTATGAGTTCAGAGCCTTGGTAAAAATGGAACAGGTTTTCATCTGCAAACAAATCCACCATTATTTTTTCAAGTGAGGCGACGGGAACTGCAATTTTTTTGTTTTTCAACTTATTTATGGGTGCTCTTGTAACAAGACGCTTTATGACCACAGGAACAGCACTCTCGGAAATGTAGAACTCAATTTCCTTGTCATCGGGATTCAAGAAAAAATTCATTTTCAAGGAATCATTTAGATAGTAATAGACTGATTCGGTAAATTCCTTCTCTACTTCCACAACAATCATTTGGTTGGACACTTGATGCTGTGTGAATTCATTGAGCCATTGGTTTTCCCATATAGCATATTGGATTTCTTCAAACCTTTCATTGGTCTTTCGTACTATTTTTAGAACGTTTTCAGACAGTACCGGTTTATACTTTGGTTTATAGGATATAACATAAACACCACGACCAATAGTCTTGATGATGTCCTTTTTCTTCAGGTCATAAATTCGCCAACTAAAGGTACTTTCCTTCAAATCTGGTTCAAAGTCCAGATAGAACTGAAATAGTTCGTCCCTATCAAAAGAATCACGTTCCTTAAATGCTTCTATAAGTTTATTTTCTACAATCTTTGGCATAACCTTTATATCAAAACTTTGCCAAAAATACAAAAAAGTGGCGAATATTTGAAAACTAATTATTGCCACTATATAAATAAAGTGGTAAATATTTGAAATTATACAATTTTACGTGAGTAGAAAAATCCAGTTTAAGGTACTGGACAAACCTTAATTTAATTTATGCCATAGCATAGACTTCATCAAACAGCTTTTTATCCAACCGTTCTTGTTGGCCGAAGCTTTTCTTCAAAGTATTATGCAATACTGCATTGAAGGCGTTGTACCCCAACCAGAGATTAGGCTCTTCATTAAGCAACAAGGCTTCGTAGTTCAATATCTCGATGACTTCACGAGACTTTTTTGAAGGGTCACTGTTCTTATCGCTACATTCGTATCTAAAGAGCTTAGTCTTATCGAGAACTGCTTTTACAAATTCCTGTGTGTCGATGATTTTAAATTCCTTCATCTTATCAAATTTCTTGGTAATGGTATAGAATTCATTATCCAGAAACTTGTCGAATAGATTGTTCAACCTTGGCATTATAAGATGAGTGTTGTTTTTACTGTGTTTGATGGAAAACTCAATTTCAGCCTGTGAAACGTGCAGACCGTTTGAACACACTTCTCTATAAAACCCAAAATGGCCAGAGGTCTTTTCGCTACCATCATACGAGTTCTTGAACCGAAGCATTGGTAGTATCAAGTCCTTATCATTCTTAACCGTAAACTGGCTTTTGTCATCGATTATAAAATCGGTAATGAACGACCGGTCATTTTTGTTGATGGTGCGCTTGTGAAAGTTCAACTGAGCATCGGTTAGCATTTCCTCAGCTTTTCTGAAGAACAATTGATTTGGAATGTGGCCATAACTGTTAGATACCACGTTAACGATTTTGCCATTTGAGATGATGACGTTTTCGAGCCCTCGTCGGGATTCCATCTGTGTCAGACTTTTTAAGGATTTCATTTCTGATGGAACGAAGATTTCATCCTGTTGCAAATTTTGTAAATACATAGCTTTTGAATTTTAGATTAAACATTTTTTAATAACACCGCATAATAGATTAGATGCTTTTCTCTGTAATAAGCCAAGTGGCTTTCCGCACCTTCGATGTTATAATTTTCTTTACTCGATTGATAATGTATTTCAGCCTTTTGTGGCGAAATTTTAGGTTTTTCAGATACTCGTTTCATAATGATATATTTTGATTAAACAATATTTGAGCAGTACCCAAACGGAAGTTAAAATCTCAGCTCAAAAGGAAACGGAATAAATGAGAAGAGGGATGAGCGCAATGGCTTTATGCCGTAGTCTTTTGATGGGTGTATTTTACGAGTTTACCTTGCGTGCATATTGTATGATAATTAAACTCTTTTTTTAAGCGGACTTAATTCATAATTTTAGCTCGGGAATGCCTGTGCCGAGCATAGTCGAAGTGAACTGTTCCTTCCAAAGAATCGTGAAAAGTTAACGAAATGCAAAGCTGAAATTGGGGATTGTGCCTAAGAAATATGTAGTAAAGTTCTTTTTCTAAAGCGTAGCTTTTCGCGAAATGCCCGCCTGCGAAACGGGCAGGTAGGGGAATGTGAGCGGCTTACATTAATCTATATTAGTCTTTAGCGCAAGTAATTTCCCTTATTATCGATAATAGATATAATAAGTCAGTAAAATGGCAGACATATTGTAAAATCCGTGTGCTACAATGGACGCTGTCAATCTTTTAGTCGAAATGAATAACAAGGTGTAAATAATGGTTGGGACTAAAATATCAAACCATTCCAGACTATTTGTAGGCATATGACCGAAAGAAAAAATAATAATCGATAATATTGCGGATACCCAGAGTCCAATCTTAGGGTTTTTAAAAATGTTCTTTAAGATGTTTATAAAATAACCCCTGTTGAAAAGTTCCTCGGTTATTCCACCCCCGATTACACCTAAAGCTATGAATGAGACTGTTCCGAGAACAGTGCCATCATACATATTTAGCATACCGCTTACATCTGCTCGATTCCCGCCACCTGTATTCGGTATAATCAATGCAAATTGAATCGACGTCCACAATGCACCGAATAATAACCCAAATAAAGAATCTCTTTTTAAATCCTCAAATTTAAGTCCAATATACTTCCAATCTTTCTTAAGAATTTTTAACGAGGTATGAAGCAAAAGTGTGATAGCCAAAAACTGAAACAATGCCATAATGAATAGGTTTATTCCAATCTTTCCACCATTTATTTTTGTGACACCAAAGAATATATCTGGTACTATGAAAAGCGCATATCCTATTATTATTGTCAGGATGAAAACTATTAAGATTTTTGTTCTGCTTGGGGCTTTGACTTCGGTTTGCGTCATAATTTTTAAATTTATAATTACGACGATTTAAGGTGGTGTTTGTTACTTAGAATTACAAAATCATTTTTTAAAGCGTTTAATATTCAGAGCTATATGATGATTTATACTTATTCATAGATAAGATATAACTCAATCCCAAAAGCAAAATTAAAGACCATACAAATGGAACGGAAACACCACCATTCGGCAAAAGCAAAAAAGAAATATTATAAACTATAAACCCTGAAACGACCGTAAACAATATAAAACCAATTATTATTCGACCAACAGACCAAAACTTGATGGGTTTTTCTTTTATTTGTTCATTTTCAATTGCAGACATTAAATCGTCCGTAAAACCAGTTTTGGTTTTCAGTTCGCTTTTTTGAATGGTTTTCTTGATATTTTTCTCTTTCATAACAAACTGTGTATTTCGTTGCCCAATAGTTGTTTAAGTTGCTGTTCCAAATTTTTTCGTCCTCGATGTAAATCAACCCTGATTTTTGATGCGCTAAATCCAGAAATCGATTCAATTTCCTTAAGACTCATCTCACACAGGTAAAAAAGCCGCAATAAAAGGACCTCATCAGTTTTTAATTTTTGCATCGCTTTTTTTATGTACTTTTTTTGGTCTTTAATTCTTAAAGGTTGTTCTTGACTTGAATTCACAGTTTCAGGCAATACCGTTTCACTTTCTTCTATAGCAACGGTATACTTCTGTTTTTTCAATTCATTGTAACAAGTATTGACGACTATCCTGTACAGCCACGTTGAAAATTTTGATTTGAATTTAAAGGTTGCTATTTTCTTATATACCTTGATAAACACATCCTGAAGGATATCTTCAGCCAAGGTTTCATTTTTCACAATCGAAACGGCCAGTGATAATGATTTGTCCTTATATAAATCCACCAAAGTGCGGAAAGCTTCTGAATCGCCGTCCCGCACCCTGTAAATAAGTTCAATATCTTTATCTATTGCCTTATCGCCCAAACTTTTCTTCCAAAAGATGTGCGACAATAAGCCCGAAACCACCAAATAGTACGATGGTACCCCAAATTAGCAAGTCCGCGGTGTCCTCACTAAGTTCCATCAATGTAAAAACCGAAGAAACCATAAGCCCTAAGCCGAGACCTATTAAAATCCCGCCAAAATGCATTAGCCTGCTTTTTGTGATGGTTTTTGGTGCTTGCAGTCCGTTTTCGGCCATTGCCTTGCGTATTAAATAGGTATAGCGGGCAATGATAAAAATTACTGTGACAATAAGGACAAAAAAAGCTATCCCGAAAATCACTTCTTGTGTTGTTGTATTCATTGTGTTGTTTTTTAGATTTAAAATACAGGGCCGATTATCGAATTGAGTCCTTGGATAAATGGAATGGCCTTGTCGCTGTTTGTAAAGAAAACGATTCCGAATTTTTTTTCGGGCAACACCATCATATAGGATTGAAAATCGTGGTTGTTTCCCGTGTGCATATGCATCATTCCGTATTCCGTAGGTTTTTGCGCCATTCCCAAGCCCCAACCCGTTTGTCCTATTTGTTGCTTTAAGGAATTGTGGTCCTTAAAGCGGGAATGTTCTTTGAACATTTGTACAAAGGTTTCACTTTTTAATCCTTTTTGTTGAAGTAGGGCTATCAAAAACTGGGCATATTCCCTTGCTTCGCTGTGCAAACTGGAATAGGCATTGAAGGTTTTGCCGTTCCATCCGCCATAGGACGGGTTGTTTTGGGTGGGCTTACCTTTATCATCGTGACCGAAGGCCTTGTGGTCGGCCAAATAATCATCCCATACGAAAGTGCTGTTGGGCATATTGAGCGGCTCTGTCACTTCCTTTTGAAATAGGTCGTTCAGGTCGCTTTTGAAGCCTATCCCATTCAGTTTTCCAATGACCGCTGCCAAGTACTGAAAAGCCTCACCTGAATACATAAAATTAGTCCCTGGTGTGAAGGCAAGTTCGACGGGTTCGCCATTTGAGTGGTTGGGAAAACCCGTGCGATGCGACAGCACCATTCTGGCCGTTATCGTTTTATACGCTTCTTTTGAGTTTTCCGCTATTCCTGGATGCGGCAGATACTCATAGCTGTCTCTTATACACATCTGACGC
>OJFP01001128.1_pt1 | contig 14452 bp, 13 predicted proteins | sample 1594141 | NCBI WGS metagenome assembly OJFP01 (sample SAMN05416843, study PRJEB24817) | seawater metagenome | isolation source: Sea water | place: Canada:Atlantic | collected 2013-07
TGTTTGTATATGGTTTGTTGCGTGTTTTAAGCACCTAATTTAGCAAATACAAACCTAATAGAAAATCCGCGAGGATTTTCGTAAATAGGCTAGAACTAGCAATAAATTATATACGTTGTTGTAGCTAGTTTTACCAATATCCTAATTCTTTTCCTTTTTTATATCTAATTCGTCCTAATAATTCGTAGCCGATTGAATTAAAGTGTATTCCATCTTTTAATAATGTTTTAGGAGTTTGATTTTTACCCATTCTTTCTAAATCCTCAGCAGTTGGATATTCTCCATTATTTGGTAATAAACCAAATTCTATCGCATCATAAATTGCTTTGGTTGTCATATATTTTCTTAAGTCAATATATTTTGATTTATATTTATCCCTTACTAGTTTGACTATTTCTGTTGTAGAGTTTCCATGCGAGGTTATTATAATAACATTATCATCACCTTTATGTTCAACAAATAAATCTATTTGATTTAGTAATTCACTTGGGGATGAATAACCTCCATTTTGGCCAATAAAAACAGTTAAAATTCCTTCTTTCTCACTAGATAATGAAGTATACAAGGTAGAGTTTTCTTTAGTTTTATAATCAGTTGAAATAGGACTAATTCTATTAATGTAGTATTTATTTTGATTTCTTGTTAATTTGCATTGGATAGTATCTATTTTACAAGGATTTATACCTGCTGAACCTTGTAATAATGGTAAAACATTTTTATCATTATAACTGCTGTATAAACCTGAAGATATTTCAACTTTTGATCCATCTTTTGGTATTATAATAGACTCTTTTATATACATAGGTATTCCCCCATATCTTGCACCAATAGTTAAAGTATTTTCTCCTCCAACCCCCATATTTTTTACAATCCATTCTTTTCCTAATAAATCAGTAGCGACTTTTGACATACTGTTTCCATCTCCTCCAGATCCAGCAGTTAATGAGTCTCCAATATCAATTAATACTTTTTCAGATGTTTCCTCTATTTCTTCTGTTTCTTGAGATGAACAACTCAAATTAAATGTTAAAATAAAATAGAGAATAGTATTTTCAGAAATTTTAAATTCATAATATTAGTTTGTTTTTAATTAGCGACAACTTGTTTGTGCATGATTTTGTTGCGACGTTATTAGACTAATAATACTAAAAAAACAACCAACATTGGAAGTGTCCGAGGATTTTCCGCAAGGAAAATCAACCAGCAATAAATTATGCACGTTGTTGGCACACGTTTTTTATATTCCGTATCGATAATGTCCGATTATTCTATAATCAAAAAGACAATCTTCTAAAACTTGTCCTCCACCAATATTGTGAACAATTAAATTCCGTTTTCCGTCTTTGGATTTTTTATCAACTACAATTCCGATATGAGTAATTGCTCCGCCCAGATTCCAACAAACAATATCTCCGGGCATATAATCTTCTCCACTTTGAGTTATGATTTTTTCGGCTCCTTTTCTTTTGAAAAAGGTCATTAAATTTGGAACTCTTCTGTGGTCTATATTTTTGTCAGTCGTTTTAAGTCCCCAAATTTTCGGATATGAACTAAAGTTAGATTTCATATCAATATGAACCTCTTTTTGTAAGTCAATTCCAATTTTCCGATACGCTCTTATCACCACATCTGTGCAAACACCTTTACCACTCGGAACATCTCCGTTTGGATAGTCTATCGAAAAATAACTTGGATCGTAAATCACATCCTGTTTAGTCAATTCCAATGCACTATCAGATAACTCAATTTGTTCAGTGCTTGTTTGAGAAAAACAAAGGTTTATTGTAAGAAATAATATTATTAAAAGTTCCTTTTTCATATGTGTACCAACGTTAAACTGTATGGTTAGTGGCGTGTTAAAAATCTATAACTTTCAAAAAGCAACAATATTTATTAAAAATCATTTCCTTAAAGCTAGCACTTTGTAGCCATTAACTATACAGATTGTTACAACACGTTTTCATTTCTAATTTTTAATAACCTTTGAAGTAAAAACATTTGAAGATTTTGTATAAATTTTCATTATATATAACCCTCTTTTAAAATTATTTAGGTTAATAATACTTTTATTTGTTTCTTTAATCTTTTTTCCTGTAACATCGTATAAAACTATCTTTTCAACATTTTGATTATCTATTATTACGTGCGAGAAATCAGATGTAGGATTAGGATAAACTATGAGCTTATTTTTATTTAAATTATTTTGAGGAAGGCTCAATAAACCTCCGAGAGTGGGTGTTTTGCTTATGAAACCCCTACTCCAGCTATATTCATTAAAAGTGCTTATTATATTACCCATCTGATATACAGTAATTACATTGCCTTCATTATCTATTTTTGTAAACCAATCATGTGTAGTAAATCCATATGTATTGACTAATTCTCCGTTTAGATTTATTGCAAAGGTTACACCAGAATAATGTCCAAAGAGTATGTAGTCGTTAAACGACTTAATTCCAAGAGGGTAAGATGAATTTATAGAGTCTCCAGTTGTAATATAGTTCAGATTATTATCTAAAATAATTACTTCTTCATTGTCTAGAAACAAAAAAACATATCCATTCTCAAATAATTTCATGCTTTTAATATCATCTGGAGCAGTATAGTAGGTTAGGTTATTGTTAATATCAAGTTTATTAACTCTATATTCAGATAACAAATCGGTTGTATAAAATAATGAACCATCTTTATCTATTTCAGAAAATACAATTCCATAATTAGTTGATATATTTTTTTGGAAAACTTTTATTCCATTTTTGTATAGATTGATAATATCTGGAGTATTATTATTTATATTTTCATAGGTGTAAAAATAATATTCATCATTCAAACTAAAGAAGTCAAAGAATTCTTCATGACCAATCTCAATTGTATTTGTTAAGTCTCCAGAGGATTTATCTAAAATATATAGCGTAGTCTCATCCTCATATAAAAAATAATTCCAACCAATATATACTGAGTTATTATCTACAAAAAAATTATCAGGAATATAACTTTCATTTAAAAATGTAACCTCTCCTTGAGGTGAGACCTTAAATAAATCGTATCCTATTCCAAAATAATCTCCAACTCTAGGCAAGTTCAAATAAAGGAAATTTTCTTCGTCAAAATAATATTGAATATCTCTACCTCCATGATTAACAATGTTAAATATATAGTCTGGTACTTGAATTTCCCATAGCTTAACTAAATTTGAGTCGTATTTAATAATTCTTTTATTAAGTGGTGGATCAGTACCACCAATCCCTAAGTATTCTGGCCCCATTTTTTCAGTAATTAGAACAAGATAATTATTATCATTATCAATTATAATTCTTTGTTGAAAAACTTTTGATGTCCCAATACCTGAATATGAATAAACTTGTGAAATTCCACTGGTATTGATTTTCTCAGCTTCTATATTCAATTGGGTAAAGAAATCAGACTCCGGAAACATTTTTGCATAACTAGTACCTATGGCACTAATCGTTTCATCATTAATTTTGGAAAAATCAATAAGTTCATAAGAGTCAGATGTAGTAAATGATGCTGTCTCAATAAGTTCATGGGAATAAAGGCGAATATTTGAATTACTCGTTGTTAAAAAAAATGAATCATCTTCGTTTTTTTTAAAACCTGTAGCAAAAAAATTATCTATACTTGATACTGTTTCTGTAGTATTATTTTCCTTATATTGGATAAAATCCAAACTGTTATCATCAATATTATTTGCTATTATGATAATCTGGTCGTTCACATTTAAAAAAGTATTAACAAGTAAGAAATTCGATGCTTCTGAAGTTGTAGTTGTAAAGAAATCAAAGTCATTAGAATTTATTTTTGAAAAACTAATTAAATCCTTAGTATCATGATTAGAGGTATTTTGACAGACAAAATAAAGATTTTCACCAACATCAATTGTAATATTAACCTGTTCAGATAGAACAGAGTTTTTATAGTAATTTATAAATTCTGTATTGGTAATTTCAATGTTTGTATGTGTGTTGTCTTTTATCTTATGAAACCTATAAGAGTATACGTCATCAGATATATTGACTATGTTTTTAGATAAGAAATAATATACTCCATTCTTAATTTTTCCAATTATTCCACTATCTTGAGTAATTTCCTTGGCAAAAGAATTGATAATATTACCATAAAAATCTAACTTTAGAAAAAAGTATTGATTTGGCTGGGTAGAAGAAATTGGGTTATAAACTATATTCATAGTGCCATCGTTATTCAATTCAGCATCTAAATAACCGAAATCATAATAATTAACTCCATTAAAATTTTCTAGAGATTTATTGTAAATAATATTCCCATCTTCATCAATTTTCAAAACAAATATTAGCCCATTGGAGCTAGATTGATTGTAAGAACTTCTTCCTATTATAAATAATTCATCTAAATCATTTATAAAGGACTTTATTGGAATATCATAGGATAGATTAGTTTCAATAGAAATTTTTTCTTGCCAAAGTAAATTATAATTTTCATCTATTTTCGTTACTAATATATCAGTGAAAGTAATATCTTTTTCTGTAGTTCCTATTAAAATAGTATTATTACCTTGATCCACATGAGAAAAATAACTAATATCTCTATTGGTATGATTATTTAGTCCATAATCTTGAGAAAATAACAAATTATTAAAACAACATAAAAAAAATATTAGGGTTGTTTTCTTACAAAATAGTTTTATATTTTTATTATGAATTTTCATAGTTTAATGTGTTGTAACGTGTTTGTATAAGATTTGTGCGGCTTAAAATCCGTAGGATTTTCAGCCTATTACAAATGTTTATTGGTTGTTTGGTGTTTCAATTTTTCTTTAAATATAGCATAAATTTTATACGTTGTTACCTGCCGTATTTTCCCCATACTTTCTTAAATCTTTTTTCAGATGTCAATAAAAGTATAACTCCATTTATGGCTCTCGAACCATAAATACTTGCCGACTCTTCTTTTGTTAAATATTTAATGACATTGGTTTCCGCCAATAACAATTCCTTTAAAGGTTCTCTACTTTGTAATGGTCTTCCATTCACAATAATAAGAGGTTCTGGATTTCCAGTTCCGCCATCTCGTATTTTTATTTTTGCATTCGGATTAGAGTCGGAAATTATTACTCCATAATTGTTTTCAGTACTTTCTGGATTGTAGTTCAGAACTTTGAAAACTAAAGAGTCAACATATTTATATACCTTTTGTTCAGACAGTTTATCAAAACGGATTAATTTTAATTCTGGTGAACTTTGTTTATTCAGTTCTACGATTCTGAATTTGTCATTAAGAACTCCATTTTGGTAGTATTCGATTATTTGTCCAAAATCTTTTTTCTTCAATTTGATTTTTTCTTTTCCTACAATTCTACTTATTCTGGGTGGTTCTGTACAATTCTTTATTTCATTAGTCTCGAATTTTCTTTTTCCAATAGTCCATTTAGTTTGGTGACAATCTTTAATATTTGAATAAAATTTAATTGTGTCGGTTTTGGAAAATAATTCGCTATTCGTTTTCCATATTCCAGTCAATTCCTTTTTCTTAATTTGAGAGAAAGAGAAGTTTGTTAAAAGTATAAAGCCTATTGTTATAGCAGTAATTTTCATTTGTGGTTATATGGCAGGTAACGTGCTTGTGCATGGTTTTGTTGCGACGTTATTAGACTAAAATACTAAAAAAACAACCAACATTGGAAGTGTCCGAGGATTTTCCGCAAGGAAAATCAACCAGCAATAAATTATGCACGGTGTTGTAACCAGTTTTTAATTCAGTTTGTATGTTAATCCTATTGTTGGTGCAATTCCAGAATATATATTATTTGATTGTTCAGATGTAATATTATTTGTAGTTATATACGGTAAAATAAATTCAATTCCGAATTTTTCATTGAAGTAGTAGTTTCCTCCAATTCCAATATTCATAACCGATATTCCACCACTTAATTCCTCGTGTTGCAAATTTCTGAAATTGTTATTATCTGCATTATATTTTATTGTTCCAAGTCCAAAACCAAATTCAGCAAAAACTCTCAATTTATTTTTATTCACAAAATTATTTCTCAAAGTAGGAATAAATGAATAAGAGTTATAATAAGAATTTATATTTCCAACTTTCAAGTCGTTCATAGTTGCATAAGAGAAATTCAATTCAATTGATGTTTTGTCAGAAATGTAATATCCAATAGTTGGCTTAATTACAAATCCATTGAAACCTGAACTAAAATCCTCTGAAGCTCCAAATAAAGGAAGTCCGGAAACGGTTAATTTTAAGTCATTTTTTTTAGATTGACTAAATCCATTTAAAATTCCTAATGTGGTAAATGTTAATAATAGTAAAATTCTTTTCATATGCTTTTTTTAGTTTAAACAATTCAAGAAAATTTAATCAAAGATTGTACCATTATCGTCGTTCAAATTGGTTACGGTCTAGTGTATGATTTCGTTGCGTATTTAAACACTAAAATTAGTAAATAAACACAGATAGAAAGTCCGCGAGGACTTTTGTAAGTAGGCTATAACTAGCAATGAATTATACACGGTGTTACCCACTGACTTTTCTTTTCAATTCTCAAAATATACTTTCTCCTAATATCATTAATATATGAGCAAAAATATGTGCAATCATTGCTGATTCAAGACCTTTTTTCCAATAAATCCAACCAAAAATAATTCCTCCAACTGAATTTCCTAAAATTATATATAGTAATAATTCGGTTGTTGGTGTTCCAATTAATGTATACACAATAGGTAAATGTCCAAAACCAAAAGCAATTGCAGAAATAATAATTCCAGCCCAATAAATAATTGGGTTTAGTTTTCTTGTAATTTTAAAAACAATCCACGTAATTAATGACATTAATCCAAACCTGATTAGAATTTCTTCTGTCAAACCACCATAAAGAAATTTCGTGATTATTCCAGGCTTAAATTTCTCTCCGATTTCAATAAATTCAATTGGTAAAAATGGAATAAAAATTACAGAAATTAATGTCATTAAAATTCCACTTATTACTCCTCCAATGATTCCATATTTTAGAATTTCATTTTTATCGGGCACTTTTTCTTTAGATATGATACTTTCTATTATTGGTAATTTAAAATTTACTTTATCGTAGATTGTAGTTCCAATTATTACAAATATTAATAATAAAATTGTTGGGTTTATTAATGAGATTAATTTAAATTCCCAAGGTGTAAACATTTTATCAATAACTATTTGGATTTTTTCTGGAAAGACTAAATCCATAGTTAAAGTCGATAAAATTCCAATAAATCCAATGAGAAATAGAGTAATTCCTAATTTAACTTTTCTATTCATTTTATTCTCGTGTTAGTTTGTGGGTAACGTGTTTGTGTATGATTTGTTGCGTGCTTCAGCAACTAAATTAGCAAATACAAACCGAATAGAAAATCCGCGAGGATTTTCGTAAGTAAGCTTGCACTAGCAATGAATTATACACGGTGTTGCCAATAGTTATTTTTTTATACTCAGATAATCAACTCCACTAATCAACTGAACTTTATTTTTATTTTTTTTGTCAGTCAACATATATAAATGATTAAGATGTTCAGCTCGATAAATTGAAACTAATTTCCCATTATCATAAAATTCAAATTCATAATAATCAACTGTAAATTTAGAAAAGCCTCTTTTTCGATAAACTTGTCTTATAAATTTCAGCTTATTATTTTCAATATTTACGTCTCCACGACTGATTAATCTATTTTTAATTTTTCTTTCCTCGCCAGCATAGTAAAAGTCACCGTTTAAATTGAAAGTATATGTTCGAAAATAAGTTGTATCCGTCTCTTTTTTAGTCCATTCAAAGTTGTAACCAAATTTATAATGGTCAATCATAACTCTTTTTTCGGTTTTGTTCAGTTTCCAGTCAGTTGAGAAATCAGAGTCAAATTTTCGGTGATGTTTTATTAAACTTAATGTATCATTTTTGTCAATCAGTTTTTCTAATTCAATTCCGTTTTCAGATTGAGTAATTTGTGAGTGGGAACTCATAAATAGAAAGAGAAATATTATAATGAAACTGTTTTTCATAATTATTGGCAACGTGTTTGTATAAGATTAGTTGCGTGTTTTAAGAACCCAATTTAGTAAATACAAAACCAACTAGAAAATCCGCGAGGATTTTCGTAAGTAAGCTTGCACTAGCAATTAATTTTATACGGTGTTGTGTACAGTTTTTTTTATTCAGTTTCTAATAGTTTCAATTTTTTTACAATAAATAATGGAAGTGATTGAAGTCTATATGTTAAAATCACTGTTGGTTTTAAACTTGTTGGTTTTCCGAATTCAAATTTAATATTAAATTCAGTTTCTAAATATTCAAAAAGTTTGTCGTTACATTTTATTTCTCCATCAAACCAATTTGTCCAACCAAACATGATTTTTTTTAATCCTTTTCTTAAAATCAAAAAATCGTCATCGATTCCTGCGTCAAAACCCCAATACTTTGCAGTAACAATCCAACCTCTTTTTCTTAATTCAGAGATTATTTCATTCCACTTTTCAGTTTCAATTTTTATTGCAGTTTTTTTCAAGTTTATTTTTTTACTCTAAATTGATTCATACCTATTTCAAAAACTAATTCATTATTTGATTCAATTTGTTTTCCTTTTCCGTCATAGAATTCGGCAAACACTTTATTCTTGTCAATTATTTCTAAAATAGCCCCTTTTCGACCAGCTTTTAACTTCTCATTCAAATTGTCTGTCAGTTCAATCTTTTTATAGAGATATTTTTTTTCCAAAACTTTGATTGAGTTAATTGGCTTTTTTGTTCCAGAAAATAATTCGCCCAATTTTTTAAATCCTTTTCCGATTAACCTAAAAGTTCCGAGTATAATCCCTTCGAATAGAATTTCAATAAATATTTTTCCAAGAATTTCGATTATTATCATTCTTTCGATTTGGTTTTTCCTAATTGCACACAACGACTTGAATAAACGCCCGTTTTAATGGCGTTTATTTTTTGTTATAGGCTGGTAGTATAATACTTAATGTATCCCAAACTCTGCTCAGTACAATATAATTATTAATCCCTTCACTTAACCGTCATACTCTTCGCCAACGGATAATTGTCGCCCCGCAATCTTCGCCAACTCAAGCACAGCTGCTGTCTGATCTCCTCCTTCTGGCCCTATGTTTTGTTGTGATTTGATTCGCCAGCTACCATCTGTATTTCTTATCATCATGGTAGTTACTTCTTCATTTCGCTGAGTTTCTTGAATTCTCTTGTCATTTTCTTCTTTAATTTGTGCGTCTCCATATTCTTCATATGTAAAGGCGTCTGTTGGCTCGTTGCGTGCTTTCCACCTTTTATATTTTTCTGGATTACTGTCAGGACTGGGATAGTGCCATGCGGTTATTTCAGTATCTGATTTTTTCTTGACGGCAATTGCACAACCATTCATGCCAGCAGTAAATGCGAATTTTAGATTACTCTGTTGGTCTCCAGTAGGCAAATCTACCCCCTCATAATCATTAACTTCAGGTCGGGCATCATATGGTATGAGAGCTGCAGGGATGTATGCAGCGGGTTTAGGTTTATCGGCTTTTCTTGCTAGTAATGAAATATAATAACTAGTTTGGTTCTTTACTAGGGATGGGACCCCATCTTTCATGACTATGTCGCCCTCTTCATTAACCTCGAATTCCATTTTTGGAAACTGGCCAGCCATAGCCTCCAATGCTGGTGTGATTATATACATATTAGCACCCTCTTTTCCATCTAGCTCTTCGAGTGTCCATAAATTAAACTGAGCATTATTTATAACATCCATGTATATCATATCCATGATCCGTCCTTTAATTCCATCTATTCCATTTCGTTTTAAAGCTGGAAGTATATGTGGATTAGCGTTAGCGATATAGCGCTGCAAAGTTTCATTTAAATACTTAACACCTTCTTCGGAAAAATCATATGTTTGAGCGACTCCTTCAGAAAATCGAATAAGCAGTTGATTGTTTGCCATAAAAAGATCAGGATCAGACATAAATTCATTCTCTTTCACTAATTGGAATGTATCCGTTGAGGTTTCCTTGTTTATCTTTCTGTTTTCACTACCCTCTATAGTAGAAATTCCTAATTCCGAAATAGCTCTTGCGCCCATAACATCAGCCTCTTTCTCTAGTCCAGCATCATCATTCACATTTACTTGTCCCTTCATCTGCATGGTCGGTTTCACTCTCCCTTGCTTTTGCTGAACCACATGCCAAGCTTCATGGGGCAGGTGTTTTTCTTGCCCTGGCCCTAAATGAATATCCGTTCCTTGCGCATAAGCATGCGCTTGCAACTGAGCAGGTTTATCAGAGTTACGATGCACTTTCACATCATCCAATGACATCCCAGATAGGTTTTCCATTCCTGTTTTTAAATTATCAGGTAAACCTGTGTTGTTTTCTTTTTTCTGAATGGGGTTTTGTTGTTGCGCAGAATGATTGTCCTCTATGGACTGCAATTGAGCAGTTTGTTTAGCCTGTGGGCTGTTGTTAGCCATATCCTGAAAAGCTTTCAACTGCATAGCTCTAGGACTATTATTAGCCATCTCTTTCAGTTTTCTTTGCATAACAGCCTCAGGTCTGTTATCCACAAATTGAAAAATAGATTCACCACTGCTCTGCATCTGAGACTCACCATTCGAGACCGATTGGCTTTTATTCTCTTGTGTTTTGTCAGCGTGAGTATTCATAATTTGCCTTCTCAGGTTTTGGTTTATTGCCTATAACGTTGTTGTATATGGTTTGTTGCGTGTATTAATTAACTAATTTAGTAAATAATTACCGACCAAGAAAGTCCGCGAGGGCTTTCGTAAGTAGGCTAGAACAAGCAATAAATTATATACGGTGTTAGCTACAGTTATTTAATCGTTATACTTTCTAATTTTTCCTTCAATTTTAATTTTTGAAAAATCATAATATTCTAAATTGTATTTTGAAATTAATAGATTTCCACCAACATATTCCAAATCACCCAAATCAGTTACATTAGAAAATCTCAAGCTCAAATTTTTGCCAACATATTTTAATGTTCCTAAAGAGGTTAGAGAATTGCCTCTAATTGAAACAGCTCCATTAACTTTTTCTAGTGGTGTCAATGTTTTTATTTTAAAACTATCATTATTAATAAACTCATCGGAACCACTAAACCATAAATCACCACCAACTCTTTTTAATTTCCCTAAATCTTCAATTTTAGTATATGATAAGCCTAAATCTCCTCTTATTGATTCAATATTCCCAAGTGTTTTTATTTCGTGACCATTGTTTTTATATTCTTGGTCTCCTCTAATTATTAATGAACCTGGAATTCTTTTAAAAGCTATATACAATTTTGGGTTTGAATATTCATTTAACTCCAATATAAAAGGTAAATTGTTTAATGATTTTAATGAGAGTAAGTCATTTACATCATCAACTCTATAAGATGTCAAGTCAAAAATATAGTCAAGCACTAATTCAATTTGTTTTTCTTGTTTCAAGTCGAATGGTAATTCAATTTTTATTGCCTGTTTGAAGGTATTCTCTTTTTTAAATCCATAGTCACTATAAGTAACACCAATTGAAACCATTTTTTTAAATGGAATTCCGTTGCGGTCAATATATTTATATATAGTATCTTTTGTCAAGTTATTAGATGAGTCTTTAAATTACGGTTAGTGAGTGTTTTTGACAAATCGAATATGCTTTATTAAATGCATTAATTCCGTTATTCCAACTTGGAAATTGATTTTTTGGATGCTTAATCATATTTAAAAATCGTCTTCCATTTTGTAGTTTTTCAACTTGGTTTTTAGTTAGGTTTTTTGATTTCGAAAGTTTCAAAATAACTTCAATTAAATCTTCATGACATAAATTCCTTGAGTAAATTCCAACTACCTTTTTCTAATATTTTTCTTGCTATTAGTCCGCCCAAAACATAATGATAAGAAGTTTCGCTATCCAAGTTTGTTAACTTGAGCATATCGTTCAGGTCTATTTCAGGGTGTTTCTGTAAATAGAAGTCTGTTCGTTTTATGTGCCAATCCAAATTATTCCCACGACTTCCGCCTAATAATGTTGCTATTCCTTCAGAAACCCAAAAATGCTTGTTTGGAAAATGTTCGTCTATTTGAACGTGAAAAACTTCGTGCGGATAGTATTCTCCTAAACCACCACAATAAACTTTGTCGTCAGTTGCTTTACCACTTGGCTTTGATTCTCCGCCCATTCCTATGTAATAATCAAATCCTTTTAGTTTTTGGATTTCATCATAGTCGTCAGCGAGATAATATTCAAATGGTTTCGGTTGCACTCCAAAATTCTCACAAGTCTCATTTATAAAATCAATGAGTTTTTGAGCCTTTTGGTAGTCGAACTTATGGTATGCCGGATAATAAAAATCCACAACACCAAGCCTTGTGCAATTCCAATTTTGTTTGTTTACAGTCAAGGCATTGAATAATTTGAACGTTCCGTTTTCCTTTTTTACAAAATAGTTTGCTATTGCTAAAACGTATGGGCTTCCATCTTCTTTGCAATAGGAAAATTGGGCTTTAATTTGGTAGATGTTATTTCTGAATTTTATGCTCAAGATATGAACTGGAAATCCCATATAAAGCGAAGGCTGAAATTCGCTTTCCAAGAAGTCATAATTTTTATGTTTCTGTTGTTCTTCACTATTCCAAAATGGATTTTTTGCTTTGTTTTGTGGATTTGAAGCCAAATAGTTTTCAAAAAGCATCATTACTTCTTTAGTTTCCATATTTGTTGAATCAACAATGTGGTTATATGTCACATTTTGTCCAAAAGCATTAATGTTGAATAAAAGAAGAATTATGATTTTAAGCTGTTTCATTCTAATGGTTGCCAACGGTTTAGAGCATGGAAAGTTGCGATTTGATAATCGTATTTTTCCGATGTATAAATTTATGTTTATTTTGTTTTAGAAACATTCTATATTTCTCTATTTAGCAATTTTTTATGCGCATTGTTGGCAACAGTATTATTTCTTTTTATAAACTTCCATTATTTCAACGGGAAGTTTCTTTTCAGATTTTTCGAACTTTAGTCCATATTTTTTTAATTCAGAATGTAATGTTTGAAAATCTACTTCCTGCCATTCCAATTCAATGTCATATTCTCCATTCAAGCTTGTTTTGTCAAGTACTGGAAGTCCAGCAAAATTTTCTAAATATTCAGCAAGTTGGGACATTTTAATTTTTTTACTTTTAAGAATCGAACCCATAAACATATATTCTGTTTTATCTGAATTAGATTCTTTTATTATGTTATCTATGTTTTTTAAAACATAACAATCTAAATTGTCAACTCCCATTTTAGCATTAACATCGAAGTTTTCATTAAGAAAGTTAATTCCTGTTTTTCTCCATTTACTTAGATAATCATCAGAAACTTCAATAGTCATATTATATCTATTTGCATTTTCGTATGGAAAGTCATTTTCACTTAAACTGTCTTTGTAAACAACTCTATGATTTGATGCTACATCAAATAGTGTTTGATATAGTCTTGGAATAGTACTGTTCCGCATTTCAATTCCATTTATGTTTCCCTCTGGATTTTTTAAAACCTTTGCGCCACTTCTTTTTTCTTGGTCAAAACTTTTAAGCTCGATTCGGTAGTCAGAATTAGCAATTGTTTTTATAGTTTTAACATCTAAATTCGGGTCAATGTAGAAATCATTTTTGAAATCCAAATTAATTTCGTTGTTAGAAATTAGATTTTCAATGACAACCTTATTTATGTTTTCGGGACTTGTTATTGCTCTTACTATACCGTCTTTGTCAATAATTATTGAGTGAGGAATGACTTTATATTTAAAATTTTGAAAGTGAGTAGTGTCATTTGAAACAATTCGTAAAGTTGTGTTTGAACTTTTAATAAATTTTTCAAGACGATTTTTGTTTTCTGATGAAACCGTTATGATCTCAATTTCTTCTTTAAAGTCTTGTTGTAAACTGTCTAATTTTTTCATTGCTGGAATACACGGTCCACACCAAGTCGCCCAAAATTCTAATATAACAGTTTTTCCTTTTAAATCACTCAAGGAAATTTCAGTCTCTTTACTGTTCAGAATATTACTGAACTTGTAGTTAGGAACAGGTTTACCTAATTCGGCAATTGTGTTTTCATTTTTGCAAGATATTATGCAAATTGTCAAAATTAATAGTAAAAAGTTTCTTTTCATTTCGTTTTTTTTATATTGTTGCCAACTGGTTATATCCAAACAAAAGCTTGTGTTAATAGCTATATATTTCGGGATAACACAACTTTTTGTTTGTCTTTATTTATTTTATTAAACTTCTGTAATGCAACATCCAAAGGGTTTTGTATTTCCATCAAATCCTTTCTTTGTACATGGGTGTAAATCATGGTAGTTTCTGGTTTTGAATGACCTAATAAAGTTTGTATATACCTCAAGTCTACTCCATTTTCTAACAAATGCGTTGCAT
>OJFP01001129.1_pt1 | contig 14438 bp, 14 predicted proteins | sample 1594141 | NCBI WGS metagenome assembly OJFP01 (sample SAMN05416843, study PRJEB24817) | seawater metagenome | isolation source: Sea water | place: Canada:Atlantic | collected 2013-07
TCTACACTATCCTCTTCGTCGGCAGCGTCAGATGTGTATAAGAGACAGCATTTAAGGCAAATACTGATGACATGAGAGATTCTTCAAGCTTGTCTATGATCCCTGCTTTAATTAAAAAAGGTGCAAAAATAAATTATTTTGACCCAACTGGAGAAAAACCAGACTTTAAAAAATTTAAGAATGTTGTTTTCTCAAATAATATTAAAGATGCAATTAAAAAATCAGATTTAATCATTATTCACACAGAGTGGAATGATTTTAAAACTATTAATTTTAAAAAGGATGTAAAAAATAAAAAGTTCTCAATTTTCGATATGAGAAATATTTACTCAGTTAACAAGATGAAAGATCACAAAATTAAATATTTTAGTATTGGAAATTAATTTAATTCAAAAATAGCATCAACCTCAACAGACACACCAAGCGGCAAACTGTTTGTACTAACAGCTGCTCTTGTATGCATTCCAGAGTCTCCAAAAACTGAAACTATTAGTTCTGAAGCACCATTTATTACTTTAGGCTGCTCTATAAAGTCTTCTGTTGAGTTAACAAATCCTGTAAGCTTAATACAAGATTTAACTTTTGAAAGATCATTGCCACAAGCCTTTTTAACCTGAGATATTATGTTTAGGCCACAACGTTTAGCTGCTTCATATCCGTCTTCAGTTTTTAAATCTTTACCAACCTTACCTTTGATCAATTCTCCATTTGCTGCGATAGAAATTTGTCCTGAAATAAATAACATTTTACCAATTTGTTTTGACGCAACATATGATCCAACAGGATCTCTTGCTTCTGGTAGTTCTAAGTTTAATTCTTTAATTTTATCTTCATATGACATGATTATTTCTCCATAAATTCAGTTAATGTTTTACTGTTTTTAAATTTAACAAGTTTTTCTTTTAAATTAAGTTTGTCAAATTTCTTTTTTCCACTCTTAGCATTAGTAGTTATTTTTTCTTTAAGTTCTTCAGCTCCAACCGTCGCTTTTAATTTAAGTTCTGAAGATTTTTCTTTTAGATTTTTTGCTGAACACTCTATATATTTTGCACTAACTTTTTCAAACTGAGTACAATCAATTTTTTCAGCTATCGCATTTGCTGTAATAAGCATCCATGTGATTAATGTTGTAAATATTATTTTTTTCATTTTTTTTTCTTTTTCTTAGATTTTTTATTTTTATCGTATTCCTTTCTTTTCTCAATTAATATTAAAGCTTCTTCCATATTAAGTTCTAAGGGGTCCTTTTCCTCTGGTATCGTCGCATTAAGAGATTTATACTTGATATAAGGTCCATATTGACCCTTCATTACTCTAACAGGTTTTTTATCATCAGGGTGTTCTCCTAGATCTTTTATAATTGATGCAGACATTCTACCTGGCTTTGCCTCTGCTATTAAAGTGATTGCTCTATTAAGACCAATTGAGAAGATTTCCTCAACATTTTCAATTCTTGCTGATTTATTTTCACATTTTAAATATGGACCAAATCTTCCTGAGTTTAATATTATATCTTTTTGATTTTCAGGGTTAATACCTAAACTTTTTGGTAATGAACATAAAAATTTAGCTCTATCAAGATCCACGCTATCCAACGTAATTCCTTTAGGTATAGAAACATTTCTTAAATTATTATCTTCTTTTTCTACCTTCTTTTTTTTTGTTTTCTTTTTCTTTTTTGTTTCAACTACAACTTCTTCCTTTATTTCCTCAATCTTTTCATATTGTAAGTAGGGACCAAATCTTCCATTTTTAAGATACATGTCATTACCATTTTCATGTTTTCCTATAAACTTTGGTTCAGCTAGTTGAGATTGAGCAGCTGCTTTAGCTTTAGAAAGAGGTCTAGTAAATTTACAATCTGGATAATTTGAACAACCTATAAAAGCACCACCTCTAAAACTGTTTTTTAAACTTAATGATCCACTGTCACATAACTTACATTGTCTATTAATATTTCCATCTTTATCTCTTTCAAAAATTAAACTACCTAGACTGTCGTTTAATAGATCTAAAACTTCTCTAGTTCTTTTCTCTTTAACGTCAGATACATTTTGATTAAAGTCTTTCCAAAATAACTCTAGAACTTTTATCCATCCTTCCTTACCGGTAGTAATATCATCAAGTTGATTTTCTAAACTTGCAGTGAAGTTATAGTCTACATATTTAGAGAAAAGCTTTTCAAGAAAAGCAGATATTAGTTTACCACGATCAGTTGGGTGAAATCTTTTATTAATTGTTTCTGCATACCCTCTAGTAGATATAACAGATATTATACTCGCATATGTTGAGGGTCTTCCAATACCTAGTTCTTCTAATTTTTTAACTAAACTTGCTTCTGAGTATCTTGGTGGTGGCTGTGTAAAATGCTGTTCATCTAATAGAGATTCTATATTAACTGGGCCCTTGTTCATTTCAGGAAGAATATCTTCATCATCATCTTTTTTAGTATCCTTCATAACCTTTAAGAAACCATCAAACTTAATAACAGATCCACTAGCTTTACAGATTGTTCCATTATCGTCAGAGGTTATCGTTATAGTATTTCTATCAAATTGAGCAGGTTTCATTTGAGACGATAGAGCTCTACTCCAAATTAAATCATATAATTTATGCTGATCTGGACTTAGATATTTTTTAACAGTTCCTGGTGCTCGCATAATATCTGTGGGTCTAATTGCTTCATGTGCTTCTTGAGCATTTTTAGCTTTTTTCCCAGAGTAACTTGCTGGGTTATCTGGAACATATTCATCACCAAATTCATTTTTTATATATTTCCTAAAGGTGTCTATAGCGTCCATAGATAAGTTGGTGCCATCTGTTCGCATGTATGTGATAAGACCAATAGTTTCACCGTCTATTTCTATACCTTGATAAAGTTTTTGAGCTATTTGCATTGTACGTGATGCTCCAAATCCTAATCTACCAGAAGAAACTTGCTGTAATGTAGAGGTAGTAAAAGGGCCAGAAGGGTTTCTGTTAACAACTTTACTTGAGATATCATTTATATTGAACTTCTTAGACTTAACTTCTTCCATTGCTTTATCAATTTCAGCTTTATTTTTAAAAGAAAATTTTTCAATTTTTTTATCATTCAATTGAGTGATACTTGCTAATATATAATTTTTATCATTGTCGTTGAATTGAATACTTAAAGTCCAAAACTCTTCAGGATCAAAAAGCTCAATTTCATGTTCTCGTTCTGTAATTAATTTTAAAGCAACTGACTGAACACGACCTGCAGATTTAGAACCAGGTAACTTCGTCCATAAAATTGGTGATATATTAAAGCCAACTAAATAGTCTAAGGCTCTTCTAGCCATATAGGCATCAACAAGTAGTGGCTCTATTTGTCGTGGGTTTTCAATTCCATGAATAACTGCTTTTTTTGTAATTTCATTAAAAACAACTCTTTCTACATGCTTGTCTTTAATTAATTTTTTCTCATTTAAATATTCTTTAACATGCCAAGCAATTGCTTCTCCCTCTCGGTCGGGGTCAGTTGCTAGTATAATTTTTGAAGAAATTTTAGCTGCATCTGTAATTTCTTTAAGATATTTTTTAGAAAAACTATCTACTTCCCATTCCATTTTAAAATTATTTTCTGGATCAACAGAACCATTTTTCGAAGGAAGGTCTCTAATATGGCCATAACTTGCTAATACAATATAATCATCACCTAGATATTTATTGATAGTTTTTGCTTTAGCTGGACTTTCTACGACTACAAGATTCATTACTAAACAAATTACTTAAAAGACTTAGATAGTCAAATCAATAAATTTTAGTCTTGGTTTCTTCTTTGTTTTTCAATCGTTTGACGTTTTCTCTATGTGTATAGAATATAAGTACAAACATTATTATGAAAAAAATTGAATTATAATTTTCAAAAATTATTAAATAAATTGGAACCATTAAACTACCAACTAGTGATGAAAGTGATGAGTATTTTGAAATAAGAAATGTAACAGCCCAACTAACAACAAATACTAAACCTAAAATTATGTTTATTGAAAATAATATTCCAACATATGTTGCAACACCCTTACCCCCTTTAAACTTGAGCCATATAGGGAAAACGTGACCCAAAAATGCACTTAGTGATGCAATAAAGATATAATCAGGATAATTAAATTTTACATATAAAACAGGCAATACAGCTTTTGTTATATCCAGCAATAAAGTTGCGTAGCCTAATGTTTTATTACCTGTTCTAAGAGCGTTTGTAGCTCCAATGTTTCCTGAGCCAATATCTCTAATATCTTTTTTTAAAAATATTTTTGTAAGTATAAAACCAAAAGGTATTGATCCTAATAAATATGAGCTTAATGCAACAATTAAATATTCCATTATTATAACTTAAATAATTCTTCACCTTTTACAAATGTATTAGTGACTTTACCTTGGAGTTTTTTGTCTTCAATGGAAGTGTTTTTTGATTTGGAGATAAGTTTATCTTTTTTAACAACCCATGGCTTATCAATATCTACAATGCAAAAATCTGCTTCATTACCCACTGAAAGATTACCCTTATCAATTTTTAAAATTTTTGCAGGGTTTGATGTTAAGGCTTTAATTATAGTTTCTAATTTAACAGAGCCATTGTGATATAACTCTAGACTTAGTGATAAAAGCGTTTCTATTCCAGAAGCTCCTGTAGATGCTTGTGCAAACGTTAATCTTTTTTGCTCTTCATCTTCCGGTTTGTGATCAGATACAATAACATCTATCGTTTCATCTTTTAATCCTTGCACTAGAGCAATTCTATCTTCTTCAGTTCTTAATGGGGGTGATAATTTTAAGAAAGTTCTGAAATCTCCTATATCATTTTCATTTAATGAAAGGTTATTTATGGAGACACCTGTCGTAAACTTAACTTTATTTTTTCTTTCCTCAATAATTTCAACTGATTTTGCGGCTGAGATTTGTGATATGTGATATCTACATTTAATATTTTCAAGCAACGTTAAATCTCTTTCAATAATTATTCTTTCGGCAACAGCAGGTATTCCAGATAACCCAAGTTTGGTTGCAATAATTCCAGAATTAATCATTCCATTTTTAGATAAATCATAATCTTCAGCATGCTGCATGATTAGTGTGCCTAAATCTTTAGCTGAGTTCATTATACGAGACATCAGTCTAGTATTTTGAATTGTTTTAATACCATCAGTAAATCCAATTATTCCTCTACTTTGAAGTAGACCAAATTCAGTCATGGTAGTTCCTTCAATATTTTTTGTAAGGGCGGCACTTGGAAAAACATTAATTTTAGATTTATCTCTTCCACGTCTTTTTAAAAAATCTACTATTGAAACGTTATCAATAATTGGATCTGTATTTGGCATAGTAACAACTGAAGTAACACCTCCTGCAAGTGCTGCATTACTTAGGGTTCTAAAATTTTCTTTATATTCATAACCAGGCTCACCTGCAAAGACACGCATATCAACAAGACCTGGGAATATATATTTGCCATTTAAGTCTATTACTTTTTCTCTTGATGGAATATTGTTAGAATTTACTTTTTTACCAATAGCTTCAATTAAACCATCTTCACCAATAATTAATCCACCGTTCTCATTGATAGAGTTATGAGGGTCAATTATATTTGCATTTATAAAGTATTGTTTTTTCATTTATTCACAAAATATTTTTAAACAAGCCATTCTAACTGCAACACCTAGTTCAACCTGTTCCTTGATCACGCTTCTGTTAATGTCATCTGCTAATTTTGTATCAATTTCGATCCCTCTATTCATTGGACCTGGATGCATAATCAAAGCATCATCTTTTGCATGAGCAAGCTTATCTGGAGTTAGTCCATAATATTCATAGTATTCTCTATTAGAAGACAAGAAAGAACTAGTCATCCTTTCATTTTGTAGTCTTAGCATCATTACAATATCACAATCTTTCAGACCTTTTTTCATATCTGTAAATGTATTAACACCAAACTTTTCTATTTCTTTTGGCATTAAGTTTGATGGTGCAATAATGTTAACTTCTGCACCCAACATATTTAGAAGATAAATATTTGATCTTGCAACACGTGAATGAGTTATGTCACCACAAATCGCAACTCTTAAACCTTCAATTTTCTTTTTACGATTTATAATTGTTAAAGCATCTAATAAAGCTTGAGTAGGGTGTTCACGGCTTCCATCACCAGCATTAAGTACTGCACAATTTACTTTTTGAGATAAAAGATTACATGCACCTGAATCCTGGTGTCTAATTACAATTATATCTGGATGCATTGCATTTAAAGTCATTGCGGTATCTATTAGTGTTTCACCTTTCTTAACTGCAGAATTTGCCATATTCATTGACATAACATCTGCACCTAATCTTTTTCCAGCTAATTCAAATGAACTTTGTGTTCTAGTGGAGGGTTCAAAAAACAAATTAATTTGAGTTTTACCATTTAATACATTTAATCTTTTATTTTTACTTTGATTTAATTTAATGAAGCTTTTAGCTTCTTCTAAAATGAAATTAACATCATTAATTGATAGATCTTGAATACCTAGGAGGTGTTTTTGAGAAATCTTAATAGCTTTATTTATTTTGGTTGCCATTAAAATTAACTCTATAACTATTAACCATCACTATGGCAAGTATTAATTATTTAAAAAGTCTATTGCCCCTTGTAAAATAAAGGCTGCAGCGTTTTGATCAATTGTTTTAACTCTTTTTGAAACATTAACGTCTAATAAACTTGATAGATTAAATGCGCCAACTGTTGAAAGTCTTTCATCCCACAATATTACAGGCAGGTCTATAGATTTTGATATATTTGATGCAACGTCATTAACTGATTGAGCGGATCTTCCTAGACTGCCATCCATATTAACTGGGTGCCCTACAATTATTCCACCAATATTATTATCTTTAATTATTATCTTAAGTTCGTCAATTAGTTCGTTTGTGTTGGTTTTGTTTATGGTTTTAAAGGGTGTGGCTATGGATTGTCTTTCATCACAAATTGAGACACCAATTCTTTTAGATCCTAAATCTAAACCAATAAATCTTACCTTATTTGAGTGTTTTATTTTAAAATCTTCAATTGTGATCATATTGTATATTTTATACTTAAGTGATAGTTTGCCGACATATTTAATTACCACATGACAATTGATCTTAAAACAATAAAGCATATATCTAAATTATCAAGAATCTCAGTTGATGATGCAAAAGCTAATAAATTAGCTGGAGATCTTAACTCTATATTTGATTTCATTGAAAAATTGAATGAACTTAATACTGACAATGTTGAGCCTTTAACCTCTGTTGCAGAAACTACACTAAAATTAAGAGCTGATGAGGTTAAAAGTAAAAATATAAGAGATCAAATATTAAAAAACTCACCAGAAGAAAATGAAGATTTTTTTGTTGTACCAAGGGTTGTTGAATAATGTCAGATATCACATCGCTCACTTTAACTGAATTAGTTAAAAATATTAAAGATAAAAAAATTTCTTCTGAAGAAACTACCAAAGCTTTTATTGATAGAGGAGAAAAGTCTAGAGATTTAAATGCTTACATAACAGAAGATTTTTCTAATGCACTTTTGAAAGCTAAAAGTTTTGATCAAAAACCTAATTTTGATTTAAAGCTTCCAGGTGTTCCAATGGCAGTTAAAGATTTGTTTTGCACCAAAGATGTAAAAACTACAGCAGGTAGTAAAATTTTAAATAATTTTATTCCACCGTACGAGTCTACTGTTACTCAAAATATTTGGAATGAAGGTGCAATATTACTTGGTAAGTTAAATTGTGATGAATTTGCAATGGGCTCATCTAATGAAACTAGTTTTTTTGGAAATGTACAAAGTCCAATAGATAAAGGTTTGGTACCAGGAGGCTCTTCAGGAGGCTCTGCATCAGCTCTAGCAGCTAATTTAACACCTATTACAATTGGAACTGATACAGGTGGCTCTATTAGACAACCTGCTTCATTTACAGGTACTGTTGGATTAAAGCCAACTTATGGAAGTTGCTCAAGATATGGAATTGTTGCTTTTGCATCTTCATTAGATCAAGCAGGACCAATGTCTAAAGATGTAAAAGATTGTGCATTACTTCAAGAAATAATTAGCACTTATGATGAAAAAGATTCAACATCAATTGATTTTAAAAGAAATGAATACAGTAAAGAATTAACAAACAATATCAAAGGTAAGAAAATTGGAATTCCAAAAGAATATAGAGTTGATGGAATGCCAAAAGAGATAGAAGATTTATGGACTAAGGGAATTGAGTATGCAAAAGATTGTGGTGCTGAAATTGTTGAAATTTCATTACCTCATACAAATTATGCTCTACCTACTTATTATATAGTAGCTCCTGCTGAAGCTTCTTCAAACTTAGCTAGATATGATGGTGTTAAGTATGGTTTTAGATCTAAAGGTGAAAACCTTATTGATATGTACGAAAAAACAAGATCTGAAGGTTTTGGTAGCGAAGTTCAAAGAAGAATAATGATTGGAACATATGTTTTGTCCTCTGGTTATTATGATGCTTATTATCTAAAGGCACAAAAAGTTAGAAAATTAATTAAAAATGATTTTGATGAAGCTTACAAAAAAGTTGATGCAATTTTAACTCCATCGACACCAAGTGCTGCTTTTAAAATTGGTGAAAAAACTAATGACCCAGTTTCAATGTATTTAAATGATATATTCACAGTTCCAGTTAATTTAGCTGGATTACCAGCAATTTCAATTCCAGCAGGAGTAGATGTTAAGGGTTATCCATTGGGACTACAAATTATTGGTAAAGCTTTCGATGAACAAAATATTTTAAACATTGCTTATGCTATGGAAGAAAAAATCCAGTTTAAAAATAAAATTACTGATTGGTGGATTAAATAGATGACTAAAGATAATTCAGAATATTTAATTGAAAGACGAGATAATGTTTACGAAGTGGTTATCGGTCTTGAAGTTCATGCACAGGTTACATCAAATTCTAAATTATTTTCATCTTCATCAACAACATTTGGTGCAGAACCTAATACGCAAGTAAGTTTAGTTGATGCTGCATTTCCAGGAATGCTTCCAGTTATTAATGAGTACTGTGTAAAACAAGCAATTAAAACGGGTATAGGCTTAAGAGCTCAAATTAATAAAAGATCAGTTTTTGATAGAAAAAATTATTTTTATGCAGACCTTCCACAAGGTTATCAGATTTCACAATTTAAATATCCAATAGTAGGAGAGGGTACAGTTGTTCTTGATATGGAACATGGTCAAAAGGAAGTAGGGATTGAAAGATTACATTTAGAGCAAGATGCTGGAAAAAGTATTCATGATATGGACCCACAAAATACTTTGGTTGATTTAAATAGATCTGGTGTAGCTTTAATGGAAATTGTTAGTAAACCAGACATGAGAACTCCAGATGAAGTTAGTGCTTATGTTAAAAAATTAAGATCCATTATGAGATACCTTGGTACGTGTGATGGAAATATGCAGGAAGGTTCTTTAAGAGCTGATGTTAATATTTCTGTTAGAATTAAAGGTTCTGATAAACTTGGAACTCGTTGTGAGATTAAAAATGTTAACTCAATTAAATTTATGCAAATGGCTATTGATTATGAAGCTAATAGACAAGTTGATTTAATTGAAGAAGGTAAAACAATCGATCAAGAAACAAGATTATTTGATACTAAAAAAAATGAAACAAGATCTATGAGATCTAAAGAAGATGCTCATGATTATAGATATTTTCCAGATCCAGATTTATTACCATTAGAAGTAACTGATGAATTTATTGAAAAACTTAAAGCAGATATCCCAGAATTACCAGACGATAAGAAAAAAAGATTTATTGATGAATTTAAAGTCTCTGCTTACGAAGCAACAATTTTAGTATCAGATATTGATACAGCTAAATATTTTGAGGAAGTTGTTGCTAAAATGGGAAAAAACCGAGATATGAAATTAGCCGTTAACTGGATTACAGGTGAATTGTTTGCTGTTTTAAATAATAAAAATTTAGAAATTACACAAAGTCCAATAAGTGCAAAAAATTTAGCAAAGTTAATTAATCTAATTAAGAATGGAACAATTTCTGGAAAAATAGCTAAAACAATATTTGAATTAATGATGGATGGAGACATAGATCCACAAATAATTGTTGAAGAAAAAGGTTTAAAACAAGAAAGTGACCCTAAAGCATTAGAAGCTTTAATTGATAAGATTATCAATGATAATAGGGAAAAAGCTATTGAATATAAGAATGGTAAAGAAAAACTGTTTGGTTTCTTTGTGGGTCAAGCAATGAAAGCATCAAGTGGTAAAGCAAACCCACAATTAATAAACGAGATATTAAAGAAAAAGCTTTAATATTACTGAAATTGCTAGACACAAAGGACTTAAAACACCATGGGTAAGAACCTTGAAATTACTGAAAAACTTGAAAAATATATAAATAATTTTAGTTTAAAGTTAAATCCCATTCAGCAAGAAATAATCGATTACAATAATACACTTGGAGATGTTAAGAGAATGCAAGTTGCAACATCTCAATGTCATTTTCTTCATTTAATTATAAAAATTTCTAATATTAAAAATGTACTCGAGATTGGAACCTTTACTGGGTTAAGTGCACTTTCTATAGCATTAGCATTACCAGATGATGGTAAACTTGTAGCGCTTGATAAAGATGAGGGAACGAACAAAATTGCATTAGATTTTTTTAAAAAAGCTAATCAGGATAATAAAATTCAAACAATCGTTAAGCCTGCACTAGATAGTTTGGAAGAATTAAAGAATAGTAAATTTGATATGGTTTTTATTGATGCTGATAAAATGAATTATAAAGAATATTATGAAAGATCACTGAAGTTATTGGATAAAGGTGGATTGATTATTGTAGACAATGTTTTATGGCATGGTGAAGTTGCTGATGATGATAATTTAGATAAATACACAATAAATATCAGAGATTTTAATACTTATGTTGCAAACGATAAAAGAGTGGAACAAATCATTGTACCTTTAGGTGACGGAATGACTGTTTGTAGAGTGTTATAATGTTCGATGTTTTTGGTTTTTACAAATTTAAAAAACTTACCTCTTTAAAAAAAAATAAAGTTTTATTACATGATTATTTAATTAAAAAAAATATCCGAGGAACAATAATTATAGCTAGTGAAGGAGTAAATGCAACAATCTCAGGAAAAGCTAGCGATCTAAAGTCAACTATCACAAAGATTAAAAAGATATTAGATTTTAAAAAGTTTGATAGTGAAAATACTTCAAAAAGTAAATTTCAACCATTTCATAAACCAAAAGTTAAGATTAAAAAAGAAGTAGTTCCTATGGGTCTTTCCTTATCATCAAAAAATAAAAAAGATAATCATGTTGACCCAAAAAAATGGAATAAGTTGATTGGTGATAAAGAAACATTAGTTTTAGATTCTAGAAAACCATTTGAGTACAATGTGGGTACCTTTAAAAGATCTGTTAATCCTGATGTTGATAATTTTAGAGAATTTCCAAAATACTTAAATAAACTAAAAAAAACAAAACCAATTGCAATGTTTTGTACTGGTGGAATAAGATGTGAGAAAGCTTCAGTATTTTTAGAAAAAAAAGGTTTTAAAAATGTTTATCAATTAAAAGGTGGAATTTTAAATTACTTAAAAAATGTTAAGAAAAAAGAAAGTCTATGGAATGGGGAATGCTTTGTTTTTGACAACAGAATCAGTGTTAAACATGGATTGGTAACTGGCACATACTCAATGTGTAGTGGATGTAGAAAACCTGTTTCACCAAAAGATAAGAAGTCTAAAAAATATGAGGAGGGTGTTTCATGCGTAAACTGTCATGATAATTTAACTCAAACTCAAAAAGAGAGATTTCGAATGAGACAAAAGCAAATAAACCTTGCTAAAAAGAGTGGTTCAAAGCATATATTTCAAAAAGAATTTAAATAGGAAAAACAATTGTCTAAAGCCATAAATTTAACCAAAGATCCAATTTGGTCATTACTTAAAAAAGTAACTATTCCAGCTAGTGTTGGTTCTTTGTTTCAAACATTCTATAATTTAGTTGATACGTGGTTTGCAGGTAGAATTTCTGCAGAAGCTATAAGTGCAATAGCTAAATCGTTCCCAATATACTTTGTCATCATTGCTGTTGGTGTTGGTATTGGTGCTGCAACGAACTCTTGTATTGGTAATTTATTAGGTGCTAAAAAAATTAATAAAGCATCACTATTTATTGCTCAATCAGTAATTTTTGCATTGGTCACTTCAATCGTTGTTACTTTATTTGGGTTAAATGCTTCTGATTTTCTCTTAGCTGTTATGGGATCTGATGCTGCTAGTATTGCGTTAACTAGAGAATACTTGGATATAATTTTTTATGGAACCTTCATAGTTATGATTCAAATCTCTTTAAATGGAGCTTTAAATGCACAGGGAGATACTAAGAGTTATAGAAATGTTCTTATCTTTAGTTTCTTTTTAAATATTTTTTTAAATCCATTATTTATCTGGGGATACGGAATTGTTCCAGCTTACGGTATAGGTGGCCTTGCAATAGCAACTGTTATCGCTCAATCCATTGGTACTATTTATTTAGCTTACAAAATTAACTCATGTAAATTAAGAAAGTATCTATCTATTAAATGCTTTATTCCTAAATTTATTCTTCTTAAAGAATTGTTCTCTCAAGCAATGCCAATAATGATTAGTATGTTGTTTATTGGTGTAGGTATTTTTAATATTTTATATTTTATTGGACAATTTGGTGACCTTGCAACAGCAGGTTATGGTGCAGCTTTAAGAGTTGAGCAAGTTTTTTTACTTCCAGTAATTGGTTTAAATACAGCAGTACTTTCTATTGGTGGACAAAACTTTGGTGCTAAAAATTATAATCGTATAAGAGAGCTTTATACTAAAGCATTATTTTTTGGATCATCATTTATGGCTGTAGCGGGTATCATTTTATTCTTTGGAGCAGAATTTTTTGTATCTCAATTTACAGATAATGCAGAAGCCATATATCATGGTGCTATATATTTAAAAGTTGCTGCATTAATAGCTCCTATTTATCCTGTGTTCTTTATTACTACAGCAGTTTTTCAGGCACTTAAAAAACCAATTTACAGTCTTTACCTAAGCGTTCTAAGATTAACTGCATTTCCTTTCTTATCATTATGGTATGTAATTAATATTAGAGGTGGAGATTACGCAGATATTTTTTACACCATCATGGCAACGAATTGGTTTATGGGTATTGCAGTAATCATCTTTATTGGATACTTTTTAAATAATGTTTTTAAACAAAAGAAAAGCCATTTTTCTTATTAGTGTCTCAGTACTAATATTTATTTTAACTATTAACCAAGTTAAATCTCAAACAATCAAAATTGTTGATGGAGATACAATTCATCTTAATGGAGAAAAAATTAGATTTACTGGAATAGATACACCTGAATTGAAACAAACTTGTTTTAAAGATAGCGTAAAAGATCCTTGTGGAGTTACAGCAAAACAAATCCTTATTGATAAAATTGGAAATAATAACGTTGAATGTATTAGTGAAGGAAAAGATCAATACAAAAGAACACTGGCCGAATGTTTTGTTAATAATGAAAGTTTATCAAGCTATCTAGTTAGAAGTGGTTATGCATTTGCGTACAGAAGGTATTCAAAAAAGTTTATAGCTGATGAAGATTTTGCAAGAATCAATAAAATAGGTATGTGGTCTATGAAATTTGATTATCCTTGGGATTATAGAAAAAAAAATTAATTTAAAATTAATGGAAATTAATTATCTATTTATTTTATGTGTTGTACCTGCAATTCTTTTGTATGGTGTAGCAAAATCAGGTTTGGGTGGTTCAATATCTTTAATATCAATTCCATTAATGACCGTGGTTATGCCCTTAAACCAGGCTTTAGCAATTATTCTTCCAATACTCATATTTTCAGATTTTATTGCTGTATATAGGTTCAGAAAAGAATTTGATCTTAATACAATCAAGTTAATAGTTCCATTTGCAGCAATAGGTATTTTTATAGGCTCATTTACTTTTTCTTATTTCTCTGAAGAATTACTTAAATTTATAGTTGGTATTATGGGTTTTTTATTTGCGAGCCATTATTTCTTGTTTAAAAAAGATAAAATTATTCCTACTAAAAAAAACTTTTTTAAAGGTGCTATATTCTCAACCATAGCAGGCTTTACAAGTTTTTGTGTTCATGCTGGAGGTACACCAACTAGTATATATTTACTTCCCCTAAAATTAAAAAAAGAAATATATGTTGGCACAAGAGTTGTATTTTTCACATTTGTTAATTTAATTAAACTTCCGTTTTATCTGCATTTATCAATGATCACTTCGGAAAGTTTTTTACAGTCTGTTATACTCTGTCTCTTATACACATCTGACGCTGCCGACGAAGAGGATAGTGTAGAT
>OJFP01001133.1_pt1 | contig 14415 bp, 10 predicted proteins | sample 1594141 | NCBI WGS metagenome assembly OJFP01 (sample SAMN05416843, study PRJEB24817) | seawater metagenome | isolation source: Sea water | place: Canada:Atlantic | collected 2013-07
CGAGATGTAGAGAGGTCTCGTGGGCTCGGAGATGTGTATAAGAGACAGTATTATGATCGAGCTTTTTCATCACCGGCTCGATAATCTGGCTATTTTGGCGCTAAGCGTTTTGCTGCTGGTTTTGGGTTTGATAAGGGTCGGAATTTCTAACAGCCTGGTGCGGCGGCGCGGAGTCGACCCGGCTGGAACTCAGACCCGGGGTGCTGCCACGGTCGCAGACGCTTGATGAAACGTTTCGCTTTATCCGCTGCCAATGATGGCGGCGGTTCGCCAGACGACTGGCTGTTTTTTTGATCACGCATGACCGACAGGCGGCCCAGAGGGTTTTAATGACCACCGAGTTCGACAACCTGCCACACTGGTGGGGCAGCTTTATTTTTCCCTATGAGCAAGGTCTTCAGTGGCGTATTGGTCCCTTGACGCTCATCGTCTGCCACCGCAATGGCGAATGGCACCTGGGGCATCAGCGGTCAGAAAACTCTGGAGACCCGGAAATGACCTGGGAGGTTTGCCGTACCGAAGAGCTGCCCGATACGCTGGACAAGCATTCCCGCTATATTTTTGGTAAGGCGGTAAAGGAGTTACTCGTTACCCCTCGACTGGCGGATCGCCCGGTCATTTCTCGCCCGCGTATTCCTTTCAATTTAACGGCTGGGGAGGAAGTGACCCTCTACGTCAGTTCACCCCTGTGGCTGGAGCTGGCGCTCGGCGCTTCACCCCCAATCAAGCTCGAAGAGGTGTCTATCCAGCGGCCATCGGACACCTGGTTTGGGCCCTCTACTCTGGAGGGTGAGCTCTGCTATGCCTCGGCAACTCACTGCCGGATACATCTGGACGAGTTGCCCCAACGGGCACACCGGGCAATCACGCCGGTGCTAATTCGCAATCAGGCGGACACTACCCTCACCGTTGAACGACTAAACCTGCCCGCGCCATTGTTATCACTCTATGTGTGCGCGGAGGGACAGTTGTGGACCCCCAGGGTGACCTTGATCCGGGGTCGGGACGAGGACATGGCCGAACTAAAAATCGATGACAAACCACCGGAAGAAATAAACTCACCCAGACTATTGGGCGCGCCTCGTCAGACGGCCCACGTTGGTGCGTTAATCCGTGCCTTTAACGCGGTGTTCAGTTAGTTTCGGTATGGAGTTAGGTATGGGCGAATTCTGGGGTGAGATTGTTAGCTTTCTGAGCAGCGAAAGGCTCTGGGGGGCAACACGGGCCATCATCGTGGTCATTATTGGTCTGACGACCGCGAAACTAGTCAGTTCCGGAATTGCCCGAATCGTCGATAAAAAGACCGATCTGCATCGCACCATGCTGCTCAAACGGGGCACTTATCATCTCATTCTGATCCTTTTTCTGATTACTGCACTGCACCAGGTGGGATTTAATCTCAGCGTACTACTGGGTGCGGCGGGTATTTTCAGTGTGGCGATTGGTTTTGCGTCACAAACATCCGCTTCGAACTTGATCAGTGGCCTGTTCCTTGTCGCCGAGCGTCCGTTTACGGTGGGGGATGTGATTCGTGTCGGCACGACCACCGGAGAAGTCCTTTCCATTGATACGCTTTCGGTCAAATTACGCACCTTCGATAACCTGTTTGTGCGAATTCCCAACGAGTCACTGATTAAATCCGAAGTCACCACCCTCACCCGTTTTCCCATTCGCCGTGCGGATTTACTGGTCGGTGTGGCTTACAAAGAAGACCTTAGTAAAGTGAGGTCGATTCTCGAAGAAGTAGCGGACAAAAATCCGCTGAGTCTGGAGGAGCCTAAGCCGCGTTATATCTTTCAGGGGTTCGGCGAGTCATCGCTGGATATCCAGTTCTCCGTCTGGGCCAAGCGGGAAAATTTTCTCGACCTGAAAAACAGTATTTATTCGGAAATTAAAACTGCGTTTGACGAACAGGGGATAGAGATACCTTTCCCCCATCGGACGATCTACACCGGCAGCGTGACGGAACCCTTTCCCATCAAAACGTCGGGCGATCAGCCAGCGGATCAATCTTGATGCCGTGGCTTAAGGTGACTGGGTGCCGCTAACACGCGCGCTGGCCCTGGCGTTATCCCTTGCCGCCTTTTCGCCCTTGGTGCTGGCGCAACTGACGATTGATATCAATGTCAGCGGCGTCGATCGGGAACTGGAAAACAATATCCGCCAGTTTCTTAGCCTTGAGCAACAGAAAGCACACCCACTGATGAGTGAGGGCCGGCTGCGCCGGCTTCACAAAAAGGCGCCCTCGGAAATCACCCGCGCGCTCCAGCCTTTTGGTTATTACCGGCCGGTGGTTAAAGCAGAACTGGTGCAGGCGTCGGATAACCACTGGCAGGCTAGCTATAGCGTTGAATCGGGTCCGCCCCTGCTGATCGGCGAAGTCGACTTCGAAGTTAGTCAGGAAATGGGTGAAGATCCGGAATTTCGCCGGCTAATCGATAAACTTCCTTTGCAGAAGGGGGAAGTCTTCAATCATCGTCAATACGAAAGCATTAAAACGGATCTGTCCCGACTTGCCGCCGAACGTGGTTATGTGGAGGCCCGGTTTGCCGAACATGAGGTGCTCATTGATCTGGACGCATATGAGGCCCGGATCAAGCTTCATTATGAGGGCGGTCGCCGCTACCGTTTTGGCAAGGTCGAGTTACAACAGGATTTGCTGGAGCCGCAACTGCTGCAACGCTACATTCCCTTTGAGCAGGGTTCACCCTATAACTACACGGCGCTTATCGACCTGCAGCAGGCGCTGAACGATAGTAACCACTTTCAGGCGGTTGAGGTTTCACCCGGTCAGCCAGACCCTGACAATGCAGAAATTCCCGTTACCGTTACCTTAACGCCGCGCAAACAGCATCGTTACGGTCTGGGGATGGGTTACGGCACCGATACCGGCGCTCGCACCAGCTTTAGCTGGGAAATGCCCCGACTCAATCGCAATGGTCACCGTTTTAGTAGCGAGGCCAAAATCTCGGAAATTGGTTATAGCCTCAGCGCCGCCTATCGGGTGCCGGTGCTTAACCCGCGTACCGATCAATTGATTTACAACATCGGTCAGGTCAACGAAAAGACCGACGTTAGTGATAGCACGGTGCGCACGGTGGGCATCAATCTGAACCGGAGTCGAGAAGCCTGGCGGGAATCCCTGTCGCTCACGTTTCAGGAGGAGAAGTTTGAGGTCGGCAGTGACCAGGGAGTCTCGACCTTGCTGATGCCGGGCGTTAACTGGAGTCGATCCTGGGGCAGTAGTTCCATTTTTACTTTCGAGGGTCTGCGGTTTGACGCCGGTCTGCGGGGAGCCCATGAGGCGCTTATTTCCGACACCAGTTTTCTGCAGCTCCAGGGGGGCATTAAAGCGATCAATCGTCTGGGTCGGCGTAACCGGATTATTACTCGCGGCAGAATTGGCACCATCTGGACTAATGACTTTCAGCAGTTACCGTCGTCGGTGCGATTTTTCGCCGGGGGTGCGCAGAGCGTTCGCGGTTTTGGCTACCAGTCCCTGGGTCCAAAGGATGACAATGGCGAGGTGGTGGGCGGTAACTATTTGATGGTCGGCAGCATCGAGTATGAACACAGCGTGACGGAAAAGTGGGGAGCCGCGCTCTTCTACGATGCCGGCAACGCCATGGACAATTTTGCCGACAAGCTGGAACGGGGCGCAGGCCTGGGCATTCGCTGGCGGTCGCCGGTGGGTCCGGTGCGGATAGATCTGGCCAATGCGGTGAGTCGGGATGACCGGCCCTGGCGACTGCATATCAGCATTGGGCCAGACCTTTGAAACTCACGGCCAGGATCTTGGTGGTGTCTTTTCTGCTGGCGATGGCGTTGCTTACCTGGCTCGTTACCACTCAGAGTGGTCTGATCTGGGTATATCAACAGGCCGAAAACCACCTGCCCAGCGGGCTCAGCACGTCAACAATAGAGGGTCGATTAATCGGCCCGGTTTCCATTTCGGATCTGGATTACCGGTTCGAGCAGGGTTTCCTGAAAGCAGATCAGGTTACCCTGGACTGGTCGCCGCTGACCTTGCTCGGTGGTAGCGTCGATATTCAGGGTTTTAACGTTAAAGCCCTCGAGATCCAGTTGCCTCCCGGGGTGCAAACCGCGAAGACGGTCTCCTTGCCCAATATTCGTTTGCCGTGGCGAGTGACGCTGGATCAGGCAGTTGTTGAAAACCTGACGCTGAATCGGGGCAGTGAGCAGTACCGGGTGCCAAAGATCACGCTCAAGGGGTCAGCCCTCACCGGTAAAGTCACTATCGAAACCCTTGCCATCGAAGGGGAGAATTTCGGTCTGAAGCTAAGCGGCACCTTACGGCCTGAAAAAGATTACCGCCACGACCTGAGTGTCGCCTGGCAAGCCAGCTTGCCCTCGGCTGCGACCATACAGGGTAAAGGTCGCGTGACCGGTAATCTGAAAAGCACTCGGGTAACTCAGGTATCAACCGGCGCGGTCGAATCCTCGGTTACCGCCAGTCTGGCTAACCTGCTGGGTGAATTGAGCTGGCAGGCCAGCGCCGATATTGGTGCCTTCGATGCGCGCCAATTGAATTCCGGGTGGCCGGCGGTTACCGGTTCACTTCAGCTCGAATCAACCGGTGATTTGAAATCGGCCGGGTTATCCGGCTCCGTGGAAGGCCACTACCCAGAGCTTGGCCCCTTCGATGCAGGTTTTAAACTCCGGCGGCTGGATAGCGCCCAGATTCAAATCGATCAGCTGACCCTGCAAGCGCCTGACCGCCAAACGGAAATCAACGGAGCGGGTCAATGGATACCCGGTGCCAATGGTGGCAATCTCCGGTTGACTCTGGACTGGAAAAACCTGCGCTGGCCGCTAACGCAAACGCCCTGGTTTGACAGTGCTCACGGGAATGGCTCGATCGAAGGCAACCTTGATCGCTACAAAGTTGAGCTGACCACCGACCGGCCCTGGCCACAGGTTCCTCCCTCGATCTGGTCGGCACGGGCAGAGGGGGACCGCAGTGGACTCAGGGTGCAGTCACTGCAGGTGTCCGCGCTGGAGGGGGAAGCCACGGCGACGGGCGAGGTCAACTGGTCACCCGCCCTGAACTGGCGGGCTGACATCATTGCCTCCAGCCTTAATCCCGGCGCTCTCTGGCCGCGCTGGCCGGGACGGCTCAATGGCACCTTCAGCAGTGTTGGGAAGAGCGATGCTGGCAGGTTGAATGTCGAGACGACGATCAAACAGTTGAACGGTCAGTTACGCCAATATCCGGTGGCGCTGAAGAGCCGGTTTACCTGGGCTGATGATGCCGTTGATGTTGCCACGCTGGACCTTGAGCTAGGCAGTGCTCGCGTGAGCGCTCAGGGCCGTTTAGGCAAGGCAGCGAAACTAAAATGGCAGATCAGCGCCGCCGATATGGGGGCGCTCTGGCCCCGGGCCAGGGGGCAGCTGGAGGCGCAGGGCTGGTTGACTGGGTCCCGCGATAAACCCCTGATCAAGGCGAAGCTGCAGGGCGCTGATCTGGCCCTGGCCGATTATGAAATAGGTAGCGTTGAAGGCCAGCTGTCGGTGGACCTGTACGAATGGCAAAAAAGCGAGATCGAACTGGCAGCACGGGCGCTATCGGTCAAAGGGCATCGGTGGCCGACGCTCGCCATTAACGGTAACGCCCAGCGCCTGGTGGTTGATCTGGTTGCCGAGCGCGGTGCTGCCCAACTCGAACTGGTGGGTGAGGTTACCGGCAACGGCTGGAGCGGTGAGATCAAACGGGCGGATATTCAAAGTCCGAGGTTTGCCAATTGGGGACTGAAGACACCGGGTCGCCTGAGCTTTGACGACGACCAGGTCACCACCGACAACCTCTGCTGGCAGAGTGGTGAACAGTCCCACGTCTGTACAACGCTAGTGAAAAAAGATACTGGCTGGCGATCTGAATTCGCGGTTAACCGGTTGCCTTTAAACCTGCTGAAAGTGTTTTATCCGGCGGACCTGACGGTGGAGGGCGAGCTTGATGGCTCGGTTAAACTCCACCTGGACTACCCAACATTGCTCGGGCAGGCGAGCCTCCAGTTAACGCCGGGGCAGGTGCATTACCCCTTACTGGAGGGTGAGCGTGATCACTGGCCGTATCGTGGCGGCAAGGTGAATATTGATTTGAGTGAAAAAGGCGTAACCACTGATGCTGAGTTCGTGATGGGCAGCGGCGATCGATTGCATTTCACGGGTGATCTGCCCGGCGCCCAGCTGCTGGCGCTGGATTACTCGCAGCAGCCGATACGCGCCCAGGCGAGGTTGATTGCCAGTGATCTCGGCCTGATCGAAGCGCTGCTGCCCGAAGTCCAGGAACTGAAAGGTGAACTGGCCGTTGATCTTAAATCCACCGGTACGCTTGCGCGGCCGAATATTCAGGGCGATGCCCGGTTCGTTAATGGGGCGTTACGGGTTCCCCGGCTGGGGCTGACGATTGATCAGTTTAGTCTGGTGAGTGAAAACAGTAACGATGAAACGGTTAACTTCCAGCTAAAAGCTCGATCCGGTGAAGGTGAGCTGGTGGTCGACGGGGAAACGACGCTCGACGGAAAGCGAGGATGGCCGACTCGATTAAGGATCAACGGCGATGACTTTGAAGTGTCGCGCATTCCAGAATCGCAGATACGGGTCTCGCCGGATCTGGAGGTTAGCCTGCAGCGGGGTAAGGTTGATATTACCGGCGGCGTTCATATTCCGTTTGCCCGGCTGGAACCCATTGATATTTCTCGCGGTGCCCGCGTTTCCGCGGATGCGGTGGTTATTAGCGATGATCCGGCATCCGCCGATAAATGGGCGGTGTCCAGTCGCGTTCAACTCTCCCTGGGGGAACGGGTCAGTTTTTACGGTTTCGGCTTTGAGGGCCGATTCGGCGGCAGTGTGTTACTGGAAGAGCAACCCGGCCAGGCCACCCGGGCCACCGGCGAAATCAATATTCCTGAAGGGCGCTATCGTGCCTATGGTCAACGTCTCGATGTCGAGCAGGGTCGGCTGGTTTTCAGTGGTGGCCCGCCAGGTAATCCTGGTCTGGATGTGCGGGCGGTGCGTCACGTCGACAAGGTCACGGTAGGGATCAAACTTCGTGGGAACCTGAACAACCCCCAACTGGAACTGTTTTCAATCCCCGCCATGGGACAGACCAATACCCTTGCCTACCTGCTGCTGGGACGGCCGCTGGACAGCGCATCCTCGGAAGATGGCAACACGATGGTGCAGGCGGCTTTAGCACTAGGGTTAAGCGGCGGCGACAGTATTGCCCGAGCGATCGGTAGTCGTTTTGGCATGGACGAGATGCGAGTTGAATCGAGTGATAGCGGTGACCAGGCCTCTCTGATGATGGGCCGTTACCTGTCGCCTCGGTTATACGTCGGCTACGGGGTGGGTCTGGTCAAACCGGTCAACACCTTCAATGTCCGTTATCAGATAAACGAGGACTGGCAGCTCAAAGGGGAAAGTGGCGAATACCCCGGAGTGGACCTGCTCTACACCATCGATCGGTGATGACTGACCGAAGTGGTATAAGGATCGGGCTATTATCAGCGTTGTCGATGCAATTCGGGGCTTGAGGCCTTCACCACGGTCATCTGGTTCGACTAAATTTTTCGGATAAAGGACTGTATGTAATGACATCCAAGACAGACAAGCCCCTCGCGCTGGAAGTACTTTCTCCCCGCTCGCTAAAACATCTCAACACCTACCTCCAGACCCTGATTCGTGGTCGCCTCTGGCTGCAGGTCATGGTGGGTATGGTGCTGGGTATTAGCCTGGGGATTACCATTGGTCCCAGCGTTGGCTGGGTAGACCCCGCAACGGCCGCCACCGCCGGCGACTGGCTCGCTTTTCCCGGCAAACTGTTTCTGGCTTTAATTCAGATGATTGTCATCCCCCTGGTGTTTGCCTCCATCGTCCGTGGCCTGGCGGCCACCGAAGATCTGGAACAATTACGCAGAATCGGTCTCCGCGTTGTGTTGTTTTTTGTTGTTACGACTGCGCTGGCAATTATCATCGGGTTGGTCGTGGCGTCCTTGATCAAACCTGGCACCTTTATCGATAGCCAGGCCCTGCAAGCCACCGTAGGCGCTCAACCAGTGGTGGTCGAAGCAGCGCCAGAAGCGCTCAATATTCACGAGCTGCCGCAAAAAGTTATCACGCTGCTGCCGTCCAACCCGCTGACCTCCATGGTCGAAAACAATATGCTGCAGGTGGTTATTTTTGCCATGGTGGTGGGTGTCGCACTGGTAATGATGGTGCCGGCACAGGCTAAACCGCTGCTCGACCTGATGGGGTCTCTGCAGGAAGTCTGTATGACGGTAGTGAGCTGGGCGATGCGGCTGGCACCAATAGCGGTGTTTGGTCTGCTCGCCCAGTTGACGGCCAAGCTGGGTCTGGATGCCCTGTTGGGTATGGCGGTTTACGTGGGCACGGTGCTGCTCGGTCTGTTACTGATGTTCTGTGTTTACCTGATTATTCTTTTTGTATTTGCCCGACAAAAACCCTGGCCGTTTATCAAAGACGTGAAAGAAGTATTACTGCTCGCTTTTTCCACCTCGAGTTCTGCTGCCGTCATGCCATTGTCGATCAAAACCGCGGAGGAAAAACTCAAGGTGAGGCCATCGGTGGCGCAGTTTGTCATTCCGTTGGGTGCGACGATTAACATGAATGGCACGGCCCTTTACCAGGGTGTCGCTGCCCTTTTTCTGGCACAGGTCTTCGGCGTTGAGATTGGCCTGGGGGGAATGGCTTTAATCGTGCTCACCTCAGTTGGTGCCTCCATCGGTGCGCCGGCAACACCCGGTGTGGGTATTGTGATTTTGTCGATGGTGTTAAGTACGGTGGGTATTCCCGCCGCTGGTATTGCCCTGATCATGGGGGTGGATCGAATTCTCGATATGAGTCGTACCGCCATTAACGTCAGTGGTGACCTGGTGGCAGCAAAAATGATGGATTTATGGGTGGGCAGCACCCATAGTCATCATGAAGAGATCACTGCCGAACAACAGCAAGATGTGGTTCGGCAGGAGACTGGTGACGATGTGTTAACCGTTGAACCCAAGCGGGCCCAATAACGGGACGATACCTCGACAGGGTTAAGCAGCACTAGCCCTCTTTCTAGTAATCCAGGTCAATGATGAGATACCGCTTGATATCCCTGCTAATAGCAGGCCACAACATTGAGTTAAGGAGTGTGAGGCAGTGAGTAACAGGCCGCTGATATTGGGATGGCGTGAGTGGGTGCTTCTACCCGAACTGAAGCTCCCGCCCATAAAGGCGAAGATCGATACGGGCGCGAGGACTTCGTGCCTGCATGCCTTTAGTCTTGAGCCCTTCGATAAAGGCGGAGAAGCGTGGATTCGTTTCGGCATGCACCCCGAGCAACACAACGCGACTACTGAGGTGATCTGTGAAGCAAAAATTATCGATAAACGGATTGTCACCGACTCGGGTGGCCATCAGGAGGAGCGCTATGTCATCTCCACCCTGCTCGAACTGGGCGAGATTCAGTGGCCCATTGAAATTACCCTGACGAATCGCGATACGATGCGATTCCGTATGTTGCTGGGGCGAACGGCCATGCAAAAAAAGGTTGTCGTCGATCCTGACGAGTCCTACCTGTTGGGCGACAGGGCAGCCGAAGCTCTCGATTTACCTTCAAAAGAGATTACAAAATGAAAATAGCCATTTTATCCCGCAACAAAAAACTTTATTCCACCCGGCGGCTTGTGGAAGCGTGTGAAATGCGCGGCCACGAACCCATGGTGGTTGATGTATTGCATAGCTATATGAATATTGCGTCGAGCAAACCGGAGGTCCACGTTAAGGGGGAAAGTCTGCCGGTTTTTGACGCGATTATTCCTCGCATCGGCGCTTCGGTAACCTTCTACGGAACGGCCGTACTGCGGCAATTTGAAATGATGGGCTCCTTTCCGCTGAACGAGTCGGTGGCCATTAGCCGCTCCCGAGACAAGCTGCGTTCTTTGCAGCTGCTGTCGCGCCGTGGGGTCGGCATGCCAAATACCGGATTCGCGCATGACCCGGACGACATTCAGGATCTGATCAAAATGGCCGGCGGGACGCCGCTGGTAATAAAACTACTGGAGGGTACCCAGGGAATTGGCGTGGTGCTGGCCGAGACCAAAAAGGCTGCCGAGAGCGTGATTGAGGCGTTTATGGGACTCAAGGCCAACATCATGGTGCAGGAGTACATAAAAGAGGCGGGCGGTGCGGATATACGCTGTTTTGTCGTTGGCGATAAAGTGGTTGCTGCGATTAAGCGGCAGGCCCAGCCAGGTGAATTCCGCTCGAATCTTCACCGGGGTGGTGCGGCTTCGCTGATAAGAATCACGCCGACTGAACGGGCCACCGCGGTTAAAGCGGCCAAGATTATGGGCCTGAATGTCGCCGGGGTTGACCTGCTTCGGTCCGAGCGCGGTCCCCTGGTGATGGAGGTCAATTCATCGCCCGGTCTCGAGGGAATAGAAACCGCTACTGGCAAAGATGTTGCCCGCATGATCGTTGAGTTTATCGAGAAAAACGCCAAGCCCCATCGAACCCGCACTCGTGGTCGGGGGTAAGCGGGATGGTTGACGAGCCGCTCATTATTAATGGCGTCACCATCGCCCGGGGCGCACGCACCACCATCGACCTCCCAGCGGGGCGGCTATATACCCACGCGCCAATGACCATACCGGTGCAGGTGGTCGCGGGTAAAAAGCCGGGGCCGCGGCTGTTTCTTAGCGCAGCCATTCATGGTGATGAAATCAACGGCGTTGAAATTATCCGTCGGGTGCTGAAACTGCCGGCACTGAGACAGTTAAAAGGCACCTTGCTAGCGGTGCCGATTGTCAATATCCATGGCCTTATCAGTCATTCCCGCTATTTACCTGACCGACGTGACCTTAACCGGTCTTTTCCTGGCACCGATAAGGGCTCATTAGCCGCCAGGCTCGCTAACCTGTTCATGACGGAAATCGTGGCAAAGAGCACCCACGGCATTGACCTGCACACAGGTGCCATTCATCGCAGCAATCTGCCGCAGGTCAGGGCCGATCTGGATGACGAGGAAACCAATCGCATGGCCCGAGCTTTTCAGGTGCCGGTGATTATTTCGTCCAATTTGCGTGATGGCTCCCTGCGCGAATCTGCCTCGGAATTTGGCATCCCCACGCTGCTCTATGAGGCAGGTGAGGCCCTCCGATTTGATGAGGTGGGCATTCGCGCAGGTGTTAAAGGGGTTGTGAATGTCATGCGGTTGCTCGGTATGCTGCCTGCTTCACGGGCCAAAGCGAAGACGCAAACCGAACCGGTCGTTGCGCGTTCCAGTTCCTGGGTGCGGGCACCGGGAAGCGGTATTTTACGAGCCATGGTGCCACTGGGTGGGCGGGTTAAAAAAGCCACTCTGCTGGGCATCGTTGCGGATCCTTTTGGGGAAAAGGAGGTAGAGATCAGCTCAACTTTTAGTGGCATTGTGATTGGGCGAACCAATCTGCCACTGGTTAATGAGGGGGACGCGCTCTATCACATTGCCCGTTTCGAAGATATTCAGGAAATTGAAGCCAGGGTAGATGAATTCCACGAGGAGCACTCGCCGGAACCGATATCCGCACCTCATTCTGAAAGCCCGATTATTTAATCATCGGGATAGCAAACCCAAAACGAGATCGAGGACGGTCGACGGTGATCCGGCTGCTCATCAGGTAGGTGAGGCGTTGCACCAGCGGAGTGCGGCGACGCCTGTGCAGGCGCAGCGATAAGTCGGCAGGGCGGCGATGCGGGAGTTTGGCGTCCTCAAAGGCGTTTGACCGGGTAGTTATAAGGCTCTGAATCCATTAGGGTTTTTCCAGATTTTGTGGTGCGCTGGATTACGCCAGTTAATCTGGCATCGATTGTGCTTTCTCAACAGGTGATGCAACCGCAGCGGTGACCATTCTGGTTTTTGCTTTCTGCGGACTGACCGAGGAAGGTACCGATGGCGTCCCTGGAATCGTGCAATTTTGTCGTGTTTGGCGGTACGGGCGATTTGGCCCTGCGCAAGCTGCTGCCGGCCCTCTATTACCTGGAGCGGGACGGTCACCTGCCCGCCGCCACGAAGATAGTGGGTGCCGCCCGGCAGCCGTTAGACGATGAGGCCTATAGCGCGATAGTGGCAGAAGGGCTGGTCGCCAACATCCCAAAACAGCATTATGAACAATCGGTCTGGTCGACTTTCAAACAGCGTCTCGCTTACATCGAACTGGACAGTGCGCTCCCCGATACCTTTGATCGTATCCAGGCATCTCTCGGTGACAGTTTCGAGCAGCAGCGCACCATTTATTACCTTTCGACTCCCCCGGATCTTTACGGGCAGATTAGTACTACCCTGGGGAGTAAGGGGCTGGTCCGGGAAAATTCGCGCATTGTGCTGGAAAAACCCATCGGTACCGATCTCTGTTCGTCGGTAGCGATTAGCCAGACCGTCGCCACGGTGTTTGATCAGGAAAATATCTTTCGTATCGACCATTACCTCGGCAAGGAGACGGTACAGAACCTGCTAGCCCTGCGCTTTGCCAACACCCTGTTTGAACCACTCTGGAACAGCGAGCACATCAGCAATATTCAGATAACCGTTTCCGAAACCGTGGGCGTGGAGCGGCGCTGGGATTATTACAACGATTCGGGTGCGTTACGGGATATGGTGCAGAACCATATGCTGCAATTACTCTGTCTGGTGGCAATGGGGGTGCCGGTGAGCATCGATTCAGAGTCCCTGCGAGTTGAAAAGCTCAAGGTGCTGAGGTCGATGAAAGTGCTGACCCCGGAGGAAGTGCGGGCGAATGCGGTGCGGGCCCAGTACACCCCGGGTGTGGTCAATGGCACTGCCGAGCCCGGGTACCGGGAAGAGAACGATGCCCGTCCGAGCGACACCGAAACTTTTGTCGCCATTCGGGCAGAGATACACAACTGGCGCTGGCGCGGCGTGCCTTTTTACCTGCGCACCGGTAAACGGTTACCCGCCCGCTTTAGTGAAGTGGTAATTGAATTTAAGGATGTGCCCCATTCGATTTTTCCCGCCAGCACGCACCTGGTTGCCAATAAACTGGTGATCCGGTTACAGCCGGAGGAGGGTATTCAGCTGTTTAAGATGAATAAAGTGCCGGGGTTAAGCGCGGAGGTGAAACTGGTACCGGTTTCCCTGAATCTGATTCTGCCGGACAAGCTCACCGAAACCCGGCCACCCGATGCCCACGAACGACTGATTTACGATGTGATGCGTGGCGACGCTACCCTGTTTGTCCATCAGCAGGAGATTGAAGCCGCCTGGAAATGGTGCGATGCCATTCGTCTGGGGTGGGCGGAGCAGCGAGTTCCGCTGCACACCTATACAGCGGGTAGCTGGGGGCCACAGGCCGCCTATCAGCTAACCGCCGTGGATGGTAATTCCTGGCACGAACACGATTGAGTGACTCCATGAAGCCGTCGCCGGTCACTCCCACAACGCCTCCTTCGGGACCGACTTTTCATTCGTTTGCCAGCGAGCAGCCACTGGTTAATGCGCTGGCGAGTGAAGTGGCAGGGTCTTTATCCCAGGCGACCGAGGAGGATGGCTGCGCCTCGCTAGTGGTATCCGGAGGACGCACACCAATTGTCCTTTTTAAGCAGCTTTCCGGTGCCGCGCTGGACTGGTCGAAAGTACTGATTACCCTGTCCGACGAACGTTGGGTAGCGCCTCAACACCCGGACAGCAACGAAAACCTTGTGCGTACTCATTTATTGGTTAATCGGGCAAAGCAGGCGCAGTTCGTTTCTCTGAAGAACAACGCATTCAGTGCCAGACTGGGACAGGCAGCCCTGGCCGAGGCGCTGGCCGACCTGCCTGATGTTTTTACAGTGGTAATGTTGGGCATGGGGGAGGACGGCCATACCGCGTCCCTGTTCCCCGGCGCAAGTACGCTGGGAATCGCGCTCAATCGCCAGAACCTGCTCCCCTGTCAATGGATTCAGCCGCCGGACGCGCCCCATGAACGTATGACGCTGACGTTATCCCGGCTGCTGGCGGCAAAGAAGATTTGTCTGCATTTCACCGGGGCGAAAAAACGGGATGTTTACGATGCAGCGATGGCCGACGATTCCTGTGATTATCCCGTCCGCGCCCTGGCTAACCAGCAGCAGACGCCGGTTGATGTTTACTGGCATGCCTAGTGGGTGGTTGAGAAAGATGACCGGGCAGCCGTTACGAGGTGTTTATGGTTGATCAGTTGAAATTAATAACCGAGCGAGTGATTAACCGGAGTCGTGCCTCGCGTGCCAGTTATCTGGAGCTGATGGAGCGAAACCGCGAGAGTTTTCCGCCTCGCAAAGGTCTCTCCTGCGGCAATCTGGCCCACGGTTTTGCCGCACTGGAGCCGGCGAACAAGTTCAGGCTCTGTCTCTTATACACATCTGACGCTG
>OJFP01001134.1_pt1 | contig 14402 bp, 11 predicted proteins | sample 1594141 | NCBI WGS metagenome assembly OJFP01 (sample SAMN05416843, study PRJEB24817) | seawater metagenome | isolation source: Sea water | place: Canada:Atlantic | collected 2013-07
AGATGTAGAGAGGTCTCGTGGGCTCGGAGATGTGTATAAGAGACAGGTTTTTTATTATCTGCCGTTAACTCAACAGCCACATGTTGCCCAAAAGTCGGGCTGCCGACACGAATATCCACAGCCACATCCAGCACGCTACCGTCAATGACTCTCACTAACTTGCTTTGTGCGTGTGGTGCCAGTTGAAAGTGCAAGCCTCTTAACACCCCTTGAGAAGACTTTGACTCATTATCTTGCACAAAGTTAACGGCGTAACCGACCGCCTCTTCAAATAAATCGTGACGAAATGTTTCTACAAAATAACCGCGCGCATCACCATGCACTTGTGGCTCAACAACAAAAACATCGGGGATGGATTGTTTAATAAACTTCATTAAGCACCGGCCTCTTCTGCACACCGAAGCAAGTACTGACCATACTGGTTCTTCGCTAAAGGTTGAGCTAGAGCAATCAATTGTTCCTTATTAATATAGCCTTGCTCAAACGCAATTTCTTCTAAACAAGCCACTTTCAAGCCCTGACGTTTTTCTATAATTTCTATGAATTGTGCGGCTTCCAACAAACTTTCATGGGTACCGGTATCTAACCAAGCGTAACCGCGCCCCATTAACTCAACCTTTAAACGTTCCTCATCCAGGTAAAACTGGTTAACCGATGTAATCTCAAGCTCACCTCGATGGGATGGCACCACCGCTTTCGCTTTTTGGATGACATCATTAGGATAAAAATACAAACCGGTTACGGCATAATTACTCTTGGGTTGCTCAGGTTTTTCAACTAGGCTTATCACATTACCCTCTGCATCAAATTCGGCCACGCCATAGCGCTCAGGGTCTGCAACACGATAGCCAAATACCGTCGCACTGTTCTGCTGACTGACATTTTCGACGGCATTGGCGAGCATGCGCGTTAAATCATGACCATGATAAATATTATCGCCGAGCACCAAACACACATCGTCGTCACCAATAAATTCTTCACCCAAAATAAACGCTTGTGCCAAGCCATCGGGAGAAGGCTGCACCACGTATTCAAAACGAATACCCAGCTCTGCCCCATCACCTAATAAACGTTGAAAGCTACTTTGGTCTTCGGGTGTGGTAATAATCAATATTTCTGTAATACCCGCTAACATCAAGACGGATATGGGGTAATAAATCATCGGTTTGTCGTACAGTGGCACCAACTGCTTAGAAACACCGCGTGTAATCGGGTACAAGCGTGTGCCGCTACCCCCTGCTAATACAATACCTTTCACCAAAAACTCCTTTAATAACTGTCTACGTCAAATTTTAACCGACCTAACCCGATATATAATAAACTATTGTAAAATTACAAAATTAAACACACCACTAGTACCATAACCTTCTGTTGTATCTGTTTCGTCCCTGAACCCATTAATTTGCGCCATGCCGATAATCTCCGGTTTTACTTTATGCTTGAGCATATAACCCTGTATTTTTTCTATGAGGGTGATCAAGCCTACAACAAAAGCCTACAACCGGTTCAGTGAACTACCCAAACACGCGAATGGCGTTTCATAAATACTGACCTCTTCCTCAACTAGACACCTATCATCAGACTCATCCACTCGATCGTCATCGTAGCCAACAAACTTTGGGCCACTCCAACCCATATTTTGAAAGGCCTGCCTTAATCGGTTGCCTAACGATGTCCACTTGACGAGAATTTTGATTACATAAAATTTAGTATGACGCGTACAACAACATGCCATGCAATGAATTGTACGGGCACTATCACCAACCAAGTGCGCATGAAGGTCGCATAGTAGATATCTGTTTTGAATACCAATAAGCCCCACGCCACGAGAATAATAATAGTCGTAAACCAATTGAATAAAACAGCACTTATTTCAGTGTGAAACCCCGCCCATTTTCAGGGCCGATATACATTTTGCTATTCCGCAAAAAATTGAACACGACAAGAGATACAAGGATGACCAGTAAATACAACGACGTCTACTCAATAGCAAATAACTCAGCAATGACCAAAACGTTAAAAAAGGCATTATTGGCTAAACACATAACGGCGTTGATTTTAGTATCGTAATGTCTGTTTTTTCTGTTGCTTATCTCTTCAACTTTCTCTGAAATCATTTCAATACGCGCTGCTAGTGATTAATAAAGGATTAGTAAAACAATGAATCATTAATCGTGCGCAAACCGCCTTCGTTGTATAACAGACTATACAATATGAAAACTTGAGTATTCTCACTAAAAAACCCACTTCTTACAGTTAGAATAATTAAACACCCTTTCAGATTTTTATAGGTTGAAATAACGATCATCTTTAATTTGTTTATAAGGCTTAATAATGGAATCCACTACGCAGAAAACTGACATCCTTAATCCCCAACAAATATTGGCTAAATTTCAAACTAGCCCAGAAGGCCTGTCAACATCAGAGGCCGAAAAACGCCTGCTTGAAAAAGGCGAGAACCGACTAGAGGATGACGAACGTAATCTATTAAAATTACTCTTAAGCCATTTCTGGGGGCCTATCCCTTGGATGATCGAAGCGGCTGCGCTTTTATCCGCGATGGTCCAACATTGGGCCGATTTCGCCATTATTCTAACCCTACTCCTATTCAATGCCGCTATTGGATTTTGGCAATCTTATCAGGCTGGCAATGCGGTCGATGCGCTTAAAAAGAAGCTAGCCCTTAACAGCCAAGTCTGCCGGGGTGGAAAATGGCAACAAATTGAAGCGCGTTTGCTCGTTCCCGGTGACCTCATTAAGTTAAAACTGGGCGACATTATTCCTGCCGATTGCTTATTGCTGGAGGGGGAGTACCTCAGTATTGACCAGTCGGCCCTTACGGGTGAATCTCTACCCGTCACTCGGCACCAAGGCGGGCTTATCTACTCGGGAGCAGCCGTTACACAGGGCAAGATGACGGCCATCGTTAGCGAAACAGGTCGAGAAACTTTTTTAGGCAAAACAGCCGGACTTGTTTCAAGCGCCCATTCCGCCTCTCATTTTCAAAAAGCCATTCTTAACATTGGCAACTATCTGATCTACATGAGCCTCACATTAGTCGCACTACTCGTTATTGTGCAACTGTATCGCGATGTGCCAATAATGGAATTAATGCAGTTCTCCCTCATCCTAATTGTTGCCTCAATACCGGTTGCTATGCCGGTTGTCCTATCGGTAACAATGGCGATTGGGGCACTGAAACTCTCAAAAATGAAGGCGATTGTAACGCGCCTTGAATCCATTGAAGAGTTGGCCGGTGTTGATATTCTTTGCTCTGATAAAACCGGCACGCTCACACTCAATCAGTTAACGCTGGGGAAGCCGATTCTTATAAAAGCTGATTCCGACCAATCACTGATTATTGCAGCCTCTCTCGCTTCTGAAGTAGACAGCCAAGATGCCATCGACAAAGCGGTTCTCGCTGGGCTTGATAACAGAGCCACATTGTCGGCTTATCAGCAAAAAAGTTATCGCCCTTATAATCCTGTCGACAAACGAAGTGAGGCTCAAATTATTGATCAGGATAATAATCAATTTCTCGTCTCAAAGGGAGCGCCCCAAGTTATTCTCAACCTTATTGAAGATAACGAAGACCTTGCATTAACAATAAAAACAGACATTGAAATTCTCGCTAAACGAGGATACCGCGCACTGGGTGTCGCTCGCACAGATGAAGAAGGAAAATGGCAATACATGGGGCTTCTCGCACTATACGACCCACCTCGAGAAGATTCTGCCAGCATGATTCAAGAGGCCAAAAACCGTGGTGTGCAGACAAAAATGATCACTGGAGACAATATTGCCATCGCCGTTGAAACCGCCAAAAGTCTCGGCATGAGTAGCACCATATGCACAGCGGACTCACTATTCAATACAAAAGAACAAAGCGATATAGAACTCGCCAATCGAATTGAAAAAAGTGAAGGACTTGCTGAAGTTTTCCCTGAGCACAAATTTGCAATAGTCCATACACTGCAGGATAAAAACCATATTGTCGCCATGACAGGCGATGGTGTTAATGATGCACCTGCCTTGAAACAGGCCGATATGGGAATAGCCGTTAGCGGTGCAACGGATGCAGCCAGAGCGGCAGCTGACCTAGTGCTAACACAACCAGGGCTGTCCGTCATTATCCATGCCATTGACGAAGCCCGTCGTATTTTCGGCCGTATGAATGCATACGCCATTTACCGTATAACCGAAACCATCCGTATCATGATTTTTATGGTACTTGCAATGGTAACGTATGAGTTTTACCCCCTCACCCCTGTAATGATCATCTTACTCGCACTGCTCAACGACTTTCCCATCATGTCCATCGCCTATGACAATACTTGGCTAGACCCCAAGCCGGTACGCTGGAAAATGGAGCGTGTGCTCAACATTGCAACCGTGTTGGGAATTATAGGCGTCGTTTCTAGTTTTGGTTTGCTTGTTATTGCAGAACAGTGGCTACAAATCAGCACTGAGCAACTACAGGTTTTTATCTTTTTAAAAATGTCAGTCGCAGGTCACCTCACCCTATTTGTTGCTCGTACCAAAAAAGCCTTTTATTCAGGGCCTCTCCCCTCACGGACGTTGTTTTTTGCCATTATTTCTACACAAATTATCGCCACCATTATCGTTGCCAATGGCTGGTTTATGCCAGCTCTACCGTGGCACTACATTGGCTTAATATGGGGTTATGCGATCATTTGGATGCTTATTGCAGACATTATCAAAGTGCGTGTTTACCGGCATCTAGACTTAACCGAGAAGCGGCAACAACACTTTTTAAAAACGGTTAAGCAGCCGCTCGGCAAACTCTAAAACTATTCAAGAAAAAACCATGAAAACGGCCTATATCACACACCCCGATTGCCTTAAGCATGAAATGACAAAAGGCCACCCAGAAGAGCCTGCACGCATTATAGCGATACAGGAGCAACTTCAATCACGACAACTTTGGGATTTTCTTGAACATTTTGAGGCGCCTACCGTGGACAGACAGGCACTCTTACGCGTCCATACCAAACGTCATATTGACCATCTATTCAAAAATTCACCTCTGTCTGGACAGCCCTTGTTTCGTACTGACCCTGATACCTTTATGAATGAGCACTCACTCGATGCAGCTCTCAAAGCAGCGGGAGCAGGCGTTATGGCCGTTGATCTTGTGATGGAAAAGAAAGTAGATAATGCTTTCTGTGCCGTCCGACCACCCGGCCACCATGCCGAGCGTGATCAAGCGATGGGGTTTTGCTTTTTTAATAATATCGCCGTCGCTGCTGCCCATGCACTTGAAAAGTATCATTTAGAACGTGTTGCCATTATCGATTTTGATGTCCATCACGGCAACGGCTCTGAAGATATCTTTGAAAATGATGAACGCGTCATGGTCTGCTCCTCGTATGAACATCCGTTGTACCCCCACTCAGGCCGACCCACCGTTCCAGGCCACCTGATTAACTGCCCACTAAACTCTGGTTCTGCCGGGCCTGAATTTCGTATGGCCGTACAAAAAGAATGGTTACCAGCATTAGAGGCTTTTCAGCCTCAATTTATTTTTATTTCTGCTGGCTTTGATGCGCACTGGCAAGACGATATGGCTCAACTCCAACTCAACGAGTCGGATTATCGTTGGGTCACCCAAAAAATAGCCCAAATTGCCCATCGATACGCCGATGATCGCATTGTTTCAATGCTTGAGGGGGGCTATGTCGTCGATGCGCTCGCAAGAAGCGCCGAGCAGCATATACGTGTTTTAATGGGACTGGATTAAACTTTCTTAAACGGCGACACAAAGAGGCATTATGTTTCAAATTTTTACCGATTTTGCTAGCTGGCTGACCTACCAACTATTAGGGCTATCGTCAGAAACGAAATTAGCTGACGCAGTACATTTTTTTATTGAAGATGTCAGTAAAATATTTGTATTATTGGTCGTCATGATCTATCTCATCGCGCTGATGCGCGCTTCCTTGAATGTTGAAAAGGTACGAGACTACCTGCAAAAGAAGCATAAGGGCGTTGGCTATTTAATGGGCTCAAGCTTCGGCGCAATCACGCCTTTTTGTTCTTGTTCAAGCATTCCCGTTTTTCTTGGCTTCACATCGGCCGGTATACCGGTGGGTATTACGATGGCATTTTTAATAACTTCACCCTTGATTAACGAAGTGGCAATCCTTTTACTGATGAGCCTGCTGGGATTTAAATTCATGGTGCTTTATGTTTTTGTCGGCATGAGCATTGGTATATTGGGCGGGCTTTTTTTAGATGCCATCAAAGCAGAGCGTTGGTTACAATCATTTGCTGCTGAAGCGTTGATTCGAGGACAATCACAAACTAAAAACCAAAAATCAACACCACAAGAAACCGAAAGACTTTCCATAAAGGAACGCCACCAATTTGCAAAAACAGAAGCCTTTGACATTTTTGGTCGCGTTTGGAAGTGGGTTATTATTGGTGTTGGTCTTGGGGCTGCTTTACACGGCTTTGTGCCCGATGGATGGATAGAGACGCATTTAGGGGATGGCCAATGGTGGTCTGTTCCAGCGGCTGTGTTTTTGGGCATTCCTCTCTACTCCAATGCAACGGGAGTCATTCCCATTATGGAAAGCTTAATCACTAACGGTCTACCGGTCGGAACGACTCTGGCATTTTGCATGAGTACCGTTGCGGCCAGTTTGCCAGAATTTATTTTATTGAAACAGGTTATGCAGTGGCGCTTACTTGCTATTTTATTTGCCACACTTCTATTTGCGTTTACTTGTGTTGGCTGGATATTTAATGCCTTCACCCCATTTTTATAGAACGAGAGAAACATATGAAAAATATCAAGGTACTCGGTACCGGCTGTTCTAAATGTAAAAACACCATCGTACTAATCACTCAGGTCGCAGAACAACTTGAGGTCGCCATCAATTTAGAAAAAGTTGAAGACCCAAATCAAATTATGATGTGTGGCGTTATGTCTACACCTGCCGTGATGGTTGATGAAGTAATCGTTCACAAAGGTGGTATTCCTACTAAAGAAGAGATTACAAGTTGGATTTCTGACACCTAATTAATATTTTACAGGCGGAGAGCTTTCTCATACACAGATCAATTGAATCTTATATGACAGCCCCAGCTTTGCTAGACAATGGGTTACTCAAGGTCTGTTCTCTCTTGCTCTGTTTGGCTAAGTAATTTGCCTGAATTATTATCATCCGTGCCGTAATAAATGACCTGTGGCTCAGAATAATTAGGGACGTCATCATAACTGAAGGCGGCATAGTATTTTGAAATTTTGTTAGAACCAAAACTATCGTAGGTGTAGTTATCTGCACCGGCATAAAGTTTAACGCCATCATAAGGTGAACGAGGCGGGCGAAATCTATTGCGTACGATGTAGGTACCAACAAATGCTTCAGTTTGTGGGTTGACCCATGTCAATTTAACCAATCCATTTTCGTTCGTTGTTTTTAAATGAGTCACCGGTGAAGTTGGTTTTTTACGACGTTTAATATATTTAATGATTAATTTGACTTCATTTTTGTGCCCTGCCTCGTGCCAATTAATTAATTTCGCATAAGACTCTGATTCAGATGTAGCTCGAATAACAAAGGCAGCCGTTTCATTAGATTGGTGTTTTTCCTCAAGCGTTAATTTGCTGTAGTGGTCAAAAATAAAATATTGTTTTTGTTTGCTAATAAGGTCTTGAGTGGTTGCTTCGTAGCCAACATATTCAATATTTTTACGCTTTCTGACGTCAGAATAACTGATGGCTTTCATATCAATGAATTCAACATTGAAACAAATATCATGGCCGTTGGGTGGCGTGTTTTTGTTTTGCAAACAGATAAAGGCTTCGGTGATAACCGTTTCTTCAGGGTTCGGTAAGCTATAGAGATTAAACTCCATATAGCCATAAGTTTTACCATCATTTTCACTAAACCCTGACTGCAATTGGTTCTCGACAACGCCTTTTTTTGACAAGCTGCACAAACGTGTAGGAGATAAGCTTATTTCAGTCTCAGGAACGGTATAAATAATGTCAAGATGGGGGCGATAATGTATGCCACCACCGAATTTACCGTAGCCAATGTCAAACTGCATCATTTGTGAATCACGTCCCAGCGGGAGCGTTTTCGGGCCGTCAATACGGAACAGGACCGAACGTTTGGCTAAGTTTGATTCGAGTATTCGACATTCATGAGCGGTGAAGGTCCAATGACTCCATATTCCCTGAGTTAAGGCATCTGAGCGAATGGTTTGGCCCAAGGTTTCGATACTCTCAGCTTGCTCGATGTGATCAAAGTCTGTCAGGTCAGCGACGCTGTCTTGTTCTAAAATAGAGATGGACCAGTCACCGAATTTTTCAATTTTTGCGGCTACGCGGTTCATGGGATATAAAGAGGCTCTTGCAAACTTTATGGTTGCGTTTTCTGGTATGTTGTCTAGGCTAAACTCTAGAACACCGGTACAGATACCTTTAGACTGATTTATGCCAATAAATAACGAGTTGTGACCGAAATGTTGGCGATTTTGTTCGCCGGTAAACTCGCCGACATAGCCTGCTTGGGTTTTACTGGGGAAGAGAACTCTGGAAAACTCATTATGCTCTAATAAAGTTCGTAAGCGTATTTTGGTTGCAAAAGGCGACTTTATTTTACTAAGGCGGTTAACGGCTCGAATGTAGTAAAAATACATGGTGCCACTGGTTAACTCTACATCTGTAAAGCGTTGCGCATGTGTAACACCGACTAAATTACCCTCTGTACACGCTTGTTTATTTTTAGTATTTCGGTAAATTTCAAAATAAATATCCTTATTTTCTTCATAGTTCCAGGTGATAGAAGCGGACCTACTTTCAATGTTGAGTATATTGAGCTCAGTAATACGTTTGGGCGCTAGGGGTGAGTAATTAACCGCCTCGCTAAGCGCATATTGTATCGCTGGAATATTCTCATGGATGGATTCGGTCATATTTTGCATATAATCGGGAATATTACGTGTACCAACCTCTACCACAGTCGCAAGAATACCCCGGCTATAATAGTATTCTCGCCCGCTTCCGCCGACTAGATTAGTGGGGGGCTTGCCCCGGTGAATGCCATATTTACGGCCAGTTACCTTATAAATTTTTCTTGCCATATTGGCACACAGCATATTTAAATCAGTCCCCTCGGGTTCTGCTTCATGACTAAACTTATGGGCAGGAAAAAAAACATTACCTTGAGAGTGATAGTCTAAAGCGATGGTGATATTTTCATGGCTATCAACAAACTGTTTAATGGCTTGCGTTTCAGGCTCACTAAAAGCTTTGGGTCCGCTATAAACGTTTGACGAGGTATTTTTTGACCCTGGAAAGCCATAACTAAAGTTACGGTTAAGGTCTACACCATAGGTGCCATCATGATTTAGACGACGGTTTTTTCGCCAGAACGAGAAGTGCTTCATTGAATATTCAAACCCATCAGGGTTTAAGCAAGGAACCATGTATAGGGTATTGCTGTTTAATATGTCAATTAACTGGGGGTTGTACTCATAATTATCGACCACGTATTCAATAAATTTAACCGCTAATTCGTTACCAATCCATTCGCGCGCATGGATGGTACCGGTATATAGCAAGGCAGGTTTTGATTCTGCATTATCTACATCGAAGGAGACCGTGATCAGCATAATGTCACGTTGTTCGTGCGTTTTCCCTATGCTTTGCACTTTGAATAGATCAGGGTGTTCTGAAACAACTTGCTGTAAAAAGTGTTCCGTTTCTTGGTATGTCTTGTATTGTTTTTTCACTGCGTTATGTTCTTATGAAAATAGTGATGGTTCCCTCGGTTAAGGAAACCCGTTAAGTCGTTAAGAGTAAATTTTCAGCATAAAATGGAGCAATACTGAGGTTTAGAAAAAACTTAAATTATAACAGGTGACTTTATAATCGGGTTGTTTCGTCCATACCACAATGATATTGGTTGAGGTATGGACGTTATAGATTGAGTCGGGTTTAGTTGTATGGGATAGCTGAAATATCATCCGCCAAGCCTTTGATGCTACGTGGCTGCTTTTTTGCGGTGAGGCGCAGGCACATTAACTGGGGCAGTAATTTTTTTACTTCGTCTGATCGTCCTTTAAAGGCGCCGTCGTTGCCCCATATAGCGATGACTTGGTCGGCTTGTTTGCTGCTGTCTGACAAACTGGCATTATTATAAGCTCCAACGGGGTCATTGCATTCTTTCAGTTCAGCGATATTATTAGCTCGATAGGCGAACAGATTACCAATGATTATTCCACCATATCCCCAGTGTTTTGCATAAGCACTACATTTTTTTATCAACGCATCGTCATGATCAGCATCCGCTGTTGAGGGGTGTAAGGCTATAAACATAATGCTGGGTTTTTTATCGTCCCAAGTACGACTGAGTGTGTAGCGGTAAGTATCATCCGTTAGGGTTGTCGTGATCGACTTTGCCGTATGAATACTCACTTTGTTGGTTTCCTCTTGGTGAGTTGAGACCACAGATTCAGTGTTGGACGCTTTCTTGGTGATATTTTTATTGGTGATGTTTTTTTTGCGACCTATATTGTCCTGAAAATTCCAAATATCACTGGGCCATTCTTCTTGTTCATCATTATCATTGATCAACAACATCTCCGCAGCATCTGGCATTTTTATCGATGCAAAGCAATCAGCATCAGAACTTGGCGTATATTTACCAAAGGTAATCTGGCGCATTGTTCTCAATAAAGAGCTGTCTATTTTTCCAAGCTGCTCCCAATTATTGATGGGTATATTTGGTTTTTTGAACTGCCCATTGCTAAATAACCACATCAAGTACTGTCCAATCCAATCTCGAATATAGGGGAATGCGGCAAAGGCTGTCGCACACTCTAATATTCGGTATTTTCCATCCTTACCAACGGCGATATCACAAGCCCAATATTCAGCTTTTGCAGCTTTGGAGACTTTTACTGCCAGATCGAGTACTTCTTTGGGTACATTCTGGTAATCCATGCTACCGCCCTGGCTGGTATTGGTTAACCACTCCCCTTCTGGTGGGCGACGCCAGAACGCACAAGCTGGCTTATGACCAATCAACATGACACGGATATCTGCGGACATGGGGATAAAATCTTGCACATAAACTGGATTGTATTTTTTGCTATCCAATAGGTTTGTAGCTTCTTTAAAACTATCAACTTTGTGCACAAAATAACCCCCATAATTAGAGGGGCCATAGGACTTTTTGATGATTTTAGGGTAGCTTGTTTTTTTTAAAAAGCTATCGGCTTTTTTTCGGTCATAAAAAATATTGGTTGGTGGTATAGGAATATCATATTTTTTACAGAACCGCGTGACGTTTTCTTTAGATTTATTAGAAAACTGAGTATCTAGAGAGGGTACAAACCGAACCTCTGGCAATGCATTAGCAATCTCTCGAAAGGTTTCATAAGCTGTCGCGGGAACGTTGCCAATCAATACATCAATTTTTTTTGCTTTAACGTCATTAATAAAGCGCTGTTTATCATTTTTCCAATGGTAAGTGACCGTCTCAATTTTATCTGGCCAACCTTTAAAATTAGATTTATTAAAAAATTTCATAACATAATCCATATACAGCAAACCTAGCTTTGGACGTTTTTGTTTCTTAGTCATTTATTTTCCTGTTACTCGTTTTTCTATCAGATTAACGATAGCATTGATTTTTTTGTCATTAAAATTCAGCCCAAGCTGTTCCTGATCGGGTGTTGCAAATGCAGGAATACCATTAACTTCCAAGACGACATACTGTTCTCGTTCTTGATCATAGATCATGTCGACACCCGCTAATTCTAAGCCGGTTAATTTGGCGGCTTTTTTAGCCAAGCTGATGAGTTCGTCTGTTGGTTCACGCAATAACAATGTACCACCACTGGTGATATTGGTTTTCCAGTCATCTGGTGGTGCTTTACGACCATAACAACTGATAAATTCGCCGTCGACAATATCAACTCTGAAATCGGTGTTATCGTAATCAATAAAACGTTCAACATAAAAATGCCGTAAATCAGTATGTTTTATAAAAGGTATCAGCATATCAAGGGCCGCATCATCTTCAATTTTAACTAACCCCATACCTCCCCAACCATCGGTTGGCTTGTAAATAATTTTGCCTCCCCATTCTTTTAAAATCCTGCGCAGTGTATGAACATCGTTACGATGACATAACTCATATTCAGGCGTTATGATGCCATTGCGTTGTAATAAATGAGCCGTTTTGAATTTATCTTCAGTTAAACTGAAGGAAGAATAGTTATTGATAATAGGAATATAGCGATCAAGTGTTTCATATAGATACAGTTGATATTGTGTTTGCTGACCGGCATTGTAAGTGAAGAATAAATCTAATTCCTCCATTATGATGCCGCCACAATAAGTAGAGCCATTGGTCGCCGTTGCATTTCTTAGATTAAGGTCGGTTATAACTGATATATCTCGCTCTTGTAACTTGGCGATCATTGAGTTTTGAATAACATCACCACCACCGTTTTGATACATCCACATTCCGATTCTATGTGTTGGCATGTTCTTTAATCCTAACATTAATGAAGTCAATCACTTCTCAAGCAATATTAATACCAAGTCTTTTATTGCTTGCAAAAGATACTCTAAAGTTCCTTTTGAATATACTGGTCGCACCATGTTAGGGCCTCTTTGCTGCAATCCAGGGCAGCAAAGGCGTTAAGGTCTAAAATTCATTTCTAGGCGATTAAAAATACTATATATTGCTACATAATTTTTCCGTTAGCTGTTTTTACACGTTATTGTGTTGACTCGATTTACTTAAATTTTAGGCCTTAGATAAGCCATTATTTACACACTAGGTATTATTATGAGCACTGGTATGGATTTTTCTGAATTGGCGGACTTGATGAATATCAATTCATATACCAAAAATAAGCAAGGTGTTGATCAAAGCGGTTTGTTGTTTCAGCAATGGATGGAAGATATTGGATACGATACGCGTACTTATCAGCGAGAAACAATAGGTAATCATCTGTTATTCACCTCCGCTAAATCAACTGGTAAAAAATTACTGTTGTTGGGTCATTTAGATACGGTTTTTCCACCCATGAGTTTTGAAACCTTCAGCGAGGATGACCAGTGGATCTATGGGCCAGGTGCTTGCGATATCAAAGGCGGTAATTACGTTGCGCTATGCGCATTAAGAGCGGTCAAGGCATCTTCTGGTAGCATTGGTAATATCGACATGCTATTGGTTAGCGATGAAGAAACAGGCAGTGATGACTCCAAGCTTATTAGTCATGAACTCGCCAATGATTATGACTACGTGATGGTGTTTGAAGCCGCAGGTAAAAATAATGAACTGGTCATTGGGCGTAAAGGGGTTGGTACCTTTTTTATTGATATTGAAGGAAAAGCTGCACATGCGGGTAATCATTATATTGATGGGGTTAATGCCAACTTAGAAGCCGCACATAAATGCATTCAGTTAACCGCACTGACTCAGTTAGACAAAGGTACAACCATTAACGTTGGCAAAATGGAAGGTGGTATTGGTGCAAATACAATCTCGCCCCATGCCCGTTTGATTGTTGAAATGCGCTACACCGACGCTACAGAAAGAGATCGAGTGCTTGACGCAATACATTCAATCGTTCACTCCCATGAGATTGAAGGTATTGAAGCGACATTGTCGGGGGGGATTCAACGAGATGTGATGCAGCCCAATAATGAACAGTTGGTTTTTTTGCGGGAGTTAGAATCCATTACCGGCGAACCATTTTTAACTGAACAACGTGGTGGTGTTAGCGATGCCAATATTTTCGCTGCCAAAGGTTGTGTGACCTTAGATGGATTTGGCCCTTTTGGAGACGGAGACCATACCATCCATGAACGCGCCAGCAAACATAGTTTTATGCTTCGTGTTGAACAAGTGACAAAGATTTTATCTTATTACAATCAAGGCCTAATGACAGAAGCTTGAAATCCAATAATAAATTTATCTGCAACGATGACCGATAAGGTAGTTTGTTGTAAGTAATTAATGCTGGCAGCTCATTTTTACTTCGGTGATTTGACGTGATCAATTGAGAAGTGGTTCCTTTTCCTATCCAACAATTCACTTCTATATCTGGAAGCTTCCCTTCTTCTCGCTCAATAACATGAGCCTCACAGAAAGCATTTATTAGGTTCTGTAGTGATTTTTCAAAAAACAAGGCTCTAGCACCATGAATTGATTTTTCTTATATCGCCCTGTGAACTTCAGAAACAAGATGATGCCGAACCAATTCTGCAATTTGATCAGCTGAAAGACCCAAATCTCGCAATGTTTTAATTGCTTCAGGGGCTATTCTTTTTCCTGACTTAATTACCCTCTCTTAGGCCTGTCTCTTATACACATCTCCGAGCCCACGAGACCTCTCTACATCTC